>OGHD01000049.1_pt1 | contig 60842 bp, 45 predicted proteins | sample 1571341 | NCBI WGS metagenome assembly OGHD01 (sample SAMEA2582026, study PRJEB24529) | metagenome | biome: Human gut stool | place: China | collected 2011 | reverse complement strand
TCTCTGGAGCTTACGGATACTTCAATGTGTTCCTCCTGCTCCTCTTCTTCGGTGGTCTTATCCTCGATAAGTTCGGTATCCGTTTTACAGGTGTTCTCTCTACCGTCCTGATGTTTGGTGGAGCCTTGTTGAAGTGGTATGCTGTAGGTCATGAGTTTGCCGGATCTGTAGCAGTACCATTCTTTGGTACTTATAGTACACAGGTAGTGATAGCCGCTCTTGGTTTCGCCATCTACGGTGTGGGTTGCGAGATCTGTGGTATCACTGTGAGCAAGGTCATCGTGAAATGGTTTACGGGTCATGAGTTGGCTCTGGCTATGGGAGTGCAGGTGGCTACGGCTCGTTTGGGAACTGCTGCTGCCTTAGGCTTTTCCCTTCCTTTTGCCAAGGCAATGGGCGGTGTGTCTGCTTCTGTTGCTTTGGGTGCAGCTTTGCTTTGTGCCGGAGTCATGGTCTATTTGGTTTATTGCGTGATGGACAAGAAGGAGGATGCTTCAGCTGCTGCTGTAGCTACTGAGCCAGAAGAAGGTTTCAAGTTTTCAGACTTGGGGCGTCTTTTCAAGACTACAGGTTTCTGGTATGTGGCATTCCTTTGCCTGATGTTCTATGCAGGTGTATTCCCATTCCTGAAATTTGCTACCAAGTTGATGATTTTCAAATATGGTGTTGATGCTAATGTGGCAGGTCTGATTCCTGCGATGTTGCCATTCGGTACCATCTTCCTTACACCGTTCTTTGGTAGTATATACGATAAGTATGGCAAGGGTGCCACGCTGATGATAATCGGCAGTTGCCTCCTTACGCTGGTACACGTAGTCTTTGCCCTGCCGCTCAATTCATGGGTGCTTGCCATCGTGATGATGCTCATCCTGGGCATCGCCTTCGGATTGGTGCCTTCAGCCATGTGGCCATCAGTACCAAAGATTATCCCAATGAAACTCTTAGGAACTGCATACGCCCTTATCTTCTATATTCAGAATATCGGTCTGGCTCTTATTCCAGTATGGATTGGTAAGGTGAACCAGGCAAACACGGGTGCAAATGGTGTTATCGACTATACTGAGACGATGACCATCTTTGCTGGCTTTGGCGTGATTGCTATCGTCATCTCCTTCCTCCTCTTGTTGGAAGACAAGCGCAAGGGCTATGGCTTGCAGCAGCCTAATGTGAAGAAATAAATGGAATGTATAATTCTAAAAAAGAAAGGAAACAACCATGAACGCTACACCAGAATCTTTAATTAAAGAGTATGCTGATCCTATAGAGCAGCAGGAGATAGACAAGTTTATCTGTGCCGAGATGGGACGCCAGATTCACCGCTATATCAAAGGTATGTCGGGCACCAAACAGGCTATGATCAAGTTCGAGGAAAAACTGACAAGTCTTTCAGTTCCCGAGAAAGAAAAGGCTATTGCCAAGTATATAGATTTGAATCGCAAGGCGTTGGACGGTCTGGATCTCAAGATGATTCTTGTGCGATCGGTGGCCAACTATTGTGATACATTTCAGTACATGCTTGATTTTGTCAACGACAAGCGAAAGATGGTATTTTATTATCATCGCATCAAGGCGAAGTACATACAGTATCACGAGGTGATAGAGCAAGATGGTAAGTTCGGAATGAAAGACCACGAGGGCAATATGCTGCTTTCGCCCGTTTACGATTTCTTGCGTACCTGTTATATCTATAACGACGACCTGACCATCATGCCTGTCATTGCAGAAAAGAATGGAAAGATGGGGCTTGTGATGCCTGATGGCAAGGATACGGTAGTAGCCGACTTCCTTTATGATGAGATTTGCCTTCGTGACGAATATCCATACTTCGAGGCTGTGAAGGATGGTGTTTCTGGATTGATTGACAAGGATGGAAACTTCTTGACAAAGTGAAGAGTAAAGAACGAAGAGTGAAGAATTCTCTTGCTTTTCTTCAATAGGGTTTGAAGACGAGAGAAAAATCAGATAAAACAAAGTTGTCATAGCAACGAAGTAAAAAAGGGCAATCAGTTGGTTCATCCCAATCTGATTGCCCTTTCTCATTCAATATTACAAACTTGCGAAAGTTGAGTTGTATATAAATAATCAACTATTGAATTCTTCACTCTTCACTTAAATTACCCAAGGTATTTCATCAAGATTTTGATCTTGCCACTATCGCGCAATTTGATGATACTTTTCTCGCGTATCTGGCGTACACGCTCACGAGTAAGATTGAATTCGCTTCCTATTTCCTCCAGACCCTTTTCGTGACATCCAATACCATAGCAGTAGCAAAGGATTTTGCGTTCACGCTCCTTGAGAACGGTGCTGAGAACGCGCTGCAACTCCTGGCTCATAGACTCGAAATCAACATGCTTGTCTGTTCGGCTGTCATCGCCCGATGCCATTACGTCAACCATTGCATTGTCGTCATCATCACTACCGAATGGAGCATCAATACTCATGTGATGGTTGTCGGCCTTGATGGTCTGGTCGATTTTGGTTTCCTCCATCTTGGTAATCTGGCTCAACTCTGTTACCGATGGCTTGCGCTGGTGTTCTTGCTCGAACTTGCTAATCTCAGCTTGAATCTTGCTGAGGGCACCTACCTGGTTGAGAGGAAGACGAACGATACGACTCTGCTCAGCGATAGCCTGCAGAATGCTCTGACGAATCCACCATACGGCATAAGAGATAAACTTAAAACCACGAGTCTCATCAAACTTCTCTGCTGCTTTTACCAAGCCGATATTACCCTCATCAATCAAGTCGGTAAGACCCAGACCCTGATGTTGGTATTGCTTGGCAACAGATACAACAAATCGAAGATTGGCTTTTACCAATTTCTCCTTGGCACGCTCTCCCTCACGGCCTCCCTTGCGTATTTTTTGGGCAAGTTCTATCTCTTCATCGATAGAGACCATAGGTTCACGACCAATCTCTACCAGATATTTGTCGAGTGCTTCACTGGAGCGGTTGGTAATACTTTTACTGATTTTAAGTTGTCTCATAAATCTTCTTTTTACCTTGATGTTTTTGTTCTAATGATACGTAGGAAAATCGCTATTCCTTGAATTCGGGTTGCAAAGTTACAAAAAAAATACAATATAATTAGCTTTTAAAGAGAAAAAGTTTGCATAACCATGTGTTTTTTAGCTACTTTAAGGAAGATATAGGCTCTGTTTTCCTGCTTTTTGTATGCTCAAAAGGTTGAAGAACGATATAATGATGGCGCTTTTTGCTGCATATTGTTTGTATATTCAAAGAAAATGTGTAACTTTGCAAACATATTATTTAAAAAACTTGAATCGAAAGAATCATTATAAATAAAACTAAAAAATAATTATGTTTGAGAATCAACCAAAAGGTCTGTGGGCCTTAGCTTTGGCTAACACGGGTGAGCGATTTGGCTATTATACCATGCTCGCTGTGTTCCTACTCTATTTGCAGGCTAACTTCGGTTTTGAAACTGGATTGGCAAGTACTATTTACTCTACCTTCTTGATGATGGTTTATTTCCTGCCTATCATCGGTGGTATCGCTGCCGACAAGTTTGGCTTTGGACGTATGGTTACCACAGGTATCTTCATTATGTTCATCGGTTATCTTGTTCTCTCGCTCCCTCTTGGCAAAGACACAATAGCTGTTGCCGCAATGGGCATTTCGCTTATCCTTATTGCTTTGGGAACTGGTCTGTTCAAGGGTAACCTACAGGTGATGGTAGGTCGTCTATACGATGAGGCACAGTATGCCAGCAAACGTGATTCTGGTTTCTCTCTCTTCTACATGGCTATCAACATCGGTGCTATGTTTGCTCCTACTGCAGCCATCAAGATTATGAAGTGGGCGCAGGATAGTTTGAGCGTGTCAGTAGAGGACTCATATCACTTCGCATTCGCTGTAGCATGTGCTTCACTTATCGTAAGTATCGCTATCTACTATGTCTTCAGTTTTACATACAAGCACGTTCTCGCTTCAGAGACCAAGAATAAGGACGAAAAGGCTTCTGTTAAGGAGACAAACGAACTTTCAAAGGCTGAGACCAAGGAGCGCATTATTTGCCTCTGTTTGGTATTTGCTGTGGTTATCTTCTTCTGGATGGCTTTCCATCAGAATGGTAATACGCTGACACTCTTTGCACGCGACTATACGCTGAAGACTTCAGAGGGTCTGCAGTCGATGGCATTCGACGTTACCAACCTCGTAGCTTGTATCTTCGTTGTTTACGGAAGCTTCGGTTTGGCACAGAGCAAGACTGGTAAGGGTAAGGGCATCTCGCTCGGCGTTATCGTTGCAGCCATTGCCTTCCTCTTCTACAAGTACAACAGCCTGGAAGGTGCTGTAGATGTTGAGGCTCCTATCTTCCAGCAGTTCAACCCATGCTACGTAGTGGCTTTGACACCTGTGAGCGTTGCTTTGTTCTCATGGCTCAACAAGATAGGCAAGGAGCCTACATCTCCTGAGAAGATTGGTTTGGGTATGCTCGTTGCTGCTCTTGGTTTCGTATGGATGGCTGTCGGCTCTATGGGTCTGGAGCTTCCTATGACACAGGGTGACCCTGCAACAGAGGGTACACGTGTAAGTGCTAATCTCTTGATCTCTACCTATCTCATCCTTACCTTCGCTGAGCTTCTGCTCTCTCCAATTGGTATCTCGTTTGTATCGAAGGTAGCTCCTCCTAAGTATGCTGGTTTGATGATGGGTCTCTGGTTCGGTGCGACAGCCATCGGTAACCAGTTGGTTATGGTGCCAGGTATCATGTGGGGTCAGAACTTCAACCTCGTTATAATTTGGGGCGTTCTTGCAGGTATCTGCTTGGTCTCAGCCCTCTTCATCTTCTCTATCATCAAGAAGTTGAATCGTGTAAGCTAATTCTTGGAATTACGTAGAAAATAAGATATAAAAAATGGCTTGCTTCATTTCGGAGCAAGCCATTTTTTATATCTTATAGCGCCATTTCTTTAAACGCTATTAATGTCAGGTTCTTATTTCTTCAGCCATTTGTCCAACCAGCCGAAGAAGGTGCGTTGCCAAAGAATACCATTCTGTGGTTTCAATACCCAGTGATTCTCGTCTGGGAAGATGAGCAACTCGGCAGGAATGCCACGCAAACGAGCCGCATTGAAGGCTCCCATGCCTTGGTTTGCATTGATGCGATAGTCTTTCTCGCCATGAATGCAGAGGATAGGAGTGTCCCACTTGTCTACAAACTTATGAGGGCTGTTCTCGTATGTCTTCTTGGCGTTGACAGTCCGGTCTTTGTTCCAGTAAGCATCATCGTACTCCCAGTTGGAGAACCAAACCTCCTCAGTGTCAGTATACATGCTTTCGAGGTTGAAAGCTCCATCGTGAGCAAGGAAAGCCTTGAAGCGCTTGTCGTGATGACCAGCCAGATAATATACAGAGAAACCTCCGAAGCTGGCGCCTACGCAACCCAGGCGGTCTTTGTCTACATAAGGCAGGTTGGCTGTAGCATCGTCGATGGCAGACAGATAGTCGTTCATACACTGGCCTGTCCAGTCGCCTGATACTTCCTCGTTCCATTCGCTTCCGAAACCTGGCAGACCGCGACGGTTAGGTAATACTACGACATAGCCATTGGCTGCCATGATCTGGATGTTCCAACGATAGCTCCAGAACTGGCTGACTGGACTCTGAGGTCCGCCTTCGCAGAAGAGGAGGGTAGGATACTTTTTGCTGGCATCAAAGTTGGCAGGCAACATGATCCATACCAACATCTGTTTGCCATCGGTGGTCTTCACCCAGCGCTGTTCGCACTTGCCTAAGTTCAACTGATTCAGGATGTGGTCGTTCTCACGTGTTATCTGTTCCACCTTGGTGGTCTTTGCGTTCTTGCCAGGTGTCACCATATAGATGTCGGTAGGATGGCTCATGCTTGCACGTGTGGCGAGAATCTTGTTGCCGTTATTGGCAAGCGAAACGCTTCCATAGTCAGCCCAGTCGTTGGTGATTTGTTTTACCTCACCCTTGAAGTTGGTCTGGTAAAGGTTCAATGTTCCGTGCCATACGCCTATAAAGGTAAGACTCTTGTTGTCCTTGTTCCATGTGAATCCTTCTACATTTGAGTCGAACTTCTCTGTTACGTAATTCTTCTTGCCAGTGGCGAGATCGTATATGCAGAGTCGGTTGCGGTCGCTCTCGTATCCGTCTCGTGCCATGCTTTGCCATGCTATATACTTGCCGTCGGCAGAGAACTGGGGATTGGTGTCGTAGCCAGGATTGTTCTTCAAGTTTTCCGGAGCATTGACAGCCTGGTGCTTCATGCTCTTGGTAGCATCTACCTTAGGCTCCACGTAGCCGGCTTCCTTGCAAAGGTTCTTCGTCTCGCGCGTACCTATATTATATAGATAGATATCAGAGTCGGTAGAGATGGCATACTGCAATCCCTCCTTCTTGCGACAAGTATAGGCAATGGTCTTAGAGTCTGGGCTCCAAGCCAGCTGCTCGATACCACCAAATGGTGCCATAGGGCACTCGTAAGGTTCGCCCTTCAGGATGTCTTCTCCCTCATTGACGGTTCCGTCTTCAGCCACCTCAGCTACAAAAGGATGAAGGATGCTCTCCACGTAGTGGTCCCAGTGGCGATAGTTCATATCGGTAACGAGTCGGCCTGTAGCCAGGGGAAGGTCGGATGGATTTTCCTTGATGATGCTGTGGTAGGGCAGTTCCTTGATGAGGATAACCTTCTTGCCGTCTGGTGAGAAACGGAATCCCTCGATACCGGCCTTGTCATGGGTGAGCTGTTTGCGGTCAGTTCCGTCTGGGTTCATGCTCCAGAGCTGTCCGTTGCGGATAAAGGCGATTTTCTTTCCGTCAGCAATCCATGTGGCATCACTCTCGCTCTTGGCATCAGTGGTGAGGGCCTTCTGGTTCTTTCCATTGGCGTCCATGATGAAGAGCATCTGGTGACCCTTGTTCTCCTTGACGCTGTAGTAACCTACTTGGTACACGATTTGCTTGCCGTTGGGCGAAGCCTCGGTACCACCAATTCGCCCCATGGCCCATAGAGCCTCAGGCGTCATCAGGTGGTTCTCCACCTTGATGTTGTTCTTCTCAATCATTGTTTGTGCATTAGCCATAGTGCCACTCATCGTAAGTGCGGCAGCGGCTAAGATCATTGTTTTAATCATGTCTTTTTTATGTTGTTGTTTGATTTATCCCATATATGGTAATCATAGTGCAAAAATAATGATAATTTTCCAAAGCAGCAAGAAAGTTGTGCAAAATGTACCCATGGGCGGCATTTTATCGAATGATAAGGAGCGAATGTCATATTTGCGGAGAAAAAGTAACAAACTTAGGATAAAATTTGTTTTATTCCTTAATAAATTGTATCTTTGCCTTTGTATAATCTATGTTCTAAAGTTTAGAACATAAGTTCGATAGTTTAGAACACAAGTTCCAAAGTTTAGAACATAAGTTCGATAGTTTAGAACATAACTTTATTGCGTGGTCAGAAACAATTTTAACCCATTTAATAACAAATATCAATAGAAAGGAACAAAAATATGGCTAAGTACAAGTTGCAAGAGATGCCGGACGTGCATCATGATGGTAAGCGAAGGGTGTATCCCAAGATGATAATCAACCGTACCCTGTCGCGCAAGGAGTTTGTCGAGATGATGCGTGATTATCATCGGGGCACGTCGCCCAGTATGGTAGAGGCTGTGCTGATAGATGTCGAGGACATGCTGGTGAGAATGCTCTCCATGGGATATAATGTCAATCTGGGCAATCTGGGTCATTATTCGCTCTCGTTAGAGTTTAAGGACGACAAGCCTGCCGAGATGCGAGACGAGGACGACAAGATGACTTATCGCAGGGTGGGCGTAAAGGATGTCAACTATAAGGCTGCGCCCGAGTTTGTCAAGGAAGTGAAGCTTGAGACTGACCAGTATTTAGAGCGGGACATGGGTGGTGTGAAACGAGTGTTGAAAAGCAATTACACCCGTGAAGAGCGCATTGCCCGAGCCTTGCAAGTGATAGAGAAGGATGGCTTTATCAGCCTTGACGACTATGCCCAGCTCAACAATATGAGTCGTACGGTAGCCTCCAACGACCTGAAGCAGATTGTCGACGACCATCAGTCGCCCATCTGCTCACATGGTCGCCACAGCCACAAGGTGTGGGTGAAGAGAGAGGCGTGAGCGGGAGTTACTGATTGTTGGTTACTTCTTCGCACACCACCATCTCTGTACCTCTGTAGATGACGACAATCTTGTGAAGTTGGGTGGTCTTCACGGCGGAAGTGACCACTTCGCTTTGAGCGTAGCGGTTCACTTGAGCCTCGGCTTCTTTGAAAAGCTGTTGGATGTGCGTATCCGTATCTTTCGATTTGGCGTACTTGAGTTCCACAATATAAGAATGGGGCATGTCGCTATAGATGTCGAGCAGCGGACATAGGAAGATGTCAGCATATCCTTCCTGAGTATCTTTTTCAGAGATCGGACGATAGTACTGATTTTGGCAAGTCATGGCAAGTGTGAAGCCATGCACAAAATACTCACCCTTCTGATGGTCTCGCTGGGATGCGTATTTGTGCAAGCTGTCGGCAATGTACTGGAAGTATGCCTTCCATTCTCCACGATAAGCAAGGCGGCTTGCCAACTCATTCTTTTCGTAGCTGTCGAATGAGAGGTCATTTTCTTTGTAGGTATCGAGCAGATAAGTAAATAGCTGTTCGCGCACAACCTCGTTTGGAATAACAAATTTGGTCTTTCCTTCAAGTGTTCCGTCGATGGTGACCATTCCGAAGTAAAACAATAGGCTGACGAAATTGTCGGGGTTACCAATCAGCTCGGCAGGAAAACCAGACTTGAGTTCGCCTGTGATGTAACCTTGCTGCACCAGTTGCTGGATGATGGAGGCATCGTGGGCAAACTCCTTGTCTCTGCGGATGAGCATGCGGAGCTTGTTGTAGTCGGTGCGGATGTTTTCGTCTATCATGTGGTCGGGCACCTCACAATCATTGTTCACATAATTGTCGATGAAGTAAAGCACCATGTTGGAGTTGTACATCGTCACTTTGCCGTACTTCTTGAGTGCAAAGCAATAGTTGTCGTACCATGGCTTCATGATGGTTATCAATTCATCGATGGTATGGTTGAACTCGTATTGGGTGGAGTAGTATTCAAGCATGGCTCGTACTTCTTTCTCCGTGAATCCTGTCAGTTCATTGAATTGGGCACTCAGAGTGTAGTTGGTGCCGATGTTGAATCCACTGGTCAGGTCGTCTAATGTGACAGGGCTGACTCCTGTCACAAATACTCGGGCGATGGTAGAATCTGTACCAGCCTTGATCGTGTCGAAGAAAGTGCGCAAGTATCCCTCGCCATGAGTTTCTTTGCGATATTTGTCCAGGCAATTGGGCTCGGCAAGAATCTTGTTGGTGAAATGGTCGTACTCGTCAATGAAGAGGAACACCTTGGCATTGGTCTTCTCGCATTCACGGCACAGAAAGTTCAGTTGCTTGACCGCACCATCCAGTTGGTTCATACCTTCTTTGATGCCTTTCGGTAAATATTGCGCATATACATCGCAGAAAAAATTAAAGGCTATGCGACAATGGTCGTCTAATCCCTTTTTATAGTCATTTAGTTCTGCATTTACTATTGAAAAGTTGAGCTTGATGACAAGATATTTGTTGTGCTCGGGTGTGGGATGTTGACCGATGTAGAGATGTCCGAAGAGCTTGTCGAAGATGTCTGCTCGATTAATGTCGTAGTAATGCTCAAGCATGGAGAGGGTGAGGCTCTTGCCGAATCGGCGAGGGCGGAGGTAGAAGAAGAACTTGTTGGCTCTTTCGATTTTTTCCACGAATGGAGTCTTGTCGACATAGTAGCAGTCATCCTCGATGACGGCTTTGAAGTTCATCATGCCGTAAGGGATGCGCTTTGGATATTTTCGAGTGCTCGTAGATTGATTCTCTACCATATTTTTACACCTTTTTTATATTGTTCTGCAAAAATAAGGATAATTTTCCGAAATAACAAGAAACTTCTTCAAAAGATATTTTGAACATTATATCATGATTCACTTTTCTTTGTACTTTTTGCAAAGAAAAGTGGCTCATGAGAGATTGTCTATCCACGGACAATCTCCCAGGAGCCTAAAAAAACGTGCCAAATTTTAACCTGATTTGAACTCCCTACCTTTAAGGGTGTGCCAACCATACAGAATCGAATTCATTATGACAAGTCTTCTTTAACTTCAAGAGATGCTTGTTTCTGGCCTTTTTTAACTGCTCCAGGTTGAGCGATGCGAGGTGTCAACGCGTAGCTACTTACCATCGAGAATGAAGGGTGATGAAGGGTGGAATTGTGCCATTCACCCTCTGAAACCCCGATAAACACAGGGGATTCCAAGGGATAGATGAAGGATGAAGGGTTTTATGCTAGTAGATTGTAAAGTCTAAAAGTTGCATAAAACAGCATCCATTTTTGTTGATAATCAATGATGCAGTATATATATCTTTCGGTATAGGCGCATAGAGCGCACTGTTTAACTCGTTGAAAATGAGCATGTCTAATGATTATTAAAATCGCTTTTTGAAAACACTTTCAAAAAGTGCATACCTTAAATAGAATGCTTTTATTGATATTCAAGCGGTTACAAGCTTCTATAAGAAGTTTTTAGTGCGCTCTAAACGCCTATACCTATATATCTTACTCAACTTTTAGACTTTACAGACTACTAGTTTTAGTATAAAGCTATGAAAAGGTAAAAGCAGCTTAGAATGCTATATATAAGTATTCTAAGCTGTTTTTTTATGATGTACTTGCTATTTCTTGACGATAGCCTTGTCTTCTATATTGATAACTTCTTCTAATTCGATATGGTGAGAACCTTCAAGTTTGTTAGTTGATGTCAAAGCGGTGCTTGTAATGATCGATTTTATATTGTCAAGACAAGGCTGTTCGCTCTTTTCTTTGCATAGAAGTGTTTCGGTTATGTTGTTGAACTTCGTTATCGTTCCCATGTTTTTTTCTTCGATGTTTCCGCCAGCCAAAACTAACTTGTCTATGAGAAATGCAACAAGGCCGTTCTTGCTTGATATGGAGCATGGTATTTTCTTGAGCTCCCACTCTGCTATGTTTCTTTTGCCAGGTTTCAATATTCCGCTTAATAATTTGGAAGTTACATTTGGAAAAAGCTTTTTGATGGTAGTCTCTGTACTCAACGGTGTGTCTACAGTCGATATTATTTTTCTGCTGATGACAATATTGGCAGATGTCTTTTTTATCGAGTATTCTACTACTCTGTTTGTCTTGAAGACATCGTTTCCGTCATGGCGTTGGGTGGTTGTTTCATTTGTCTTAATCTTGATAGTCGCTTTTTGTGCATCATTTTGCTCTCCGAGATAGAAGATTTCTCCAATAGACAAGCTGTCTGATTGATTCTGGCTATCTCTGATAGTTTGGGCTGATACAGCTTGGGTAAGCAGCATCAGAAAAGATAAAATCATATACTTCATATATTGTAATATTATTCGCTTTTCCATAATTTAGAACTAGCATACCCAACTGTAACACCCATTTTTAAAGCATCTTAATCTTTGCTTGGAATGCTTGAATTGCTAATAGTCTTTAAATGCCTTTTATGATTAGCATTTACCTCCTAACAGATTGATTTATTCAGCCCCTTAAAGTGGAGCTTCAAGATTATATCTTGTCGAGTGCCTGCTTGATGTCGTCGAGGATATCCTCGACATCCTCGATGCCTACGGAGAGGCGGATGAGGTCGGGGGCAACTCCAGCTTCTTTCAACTGCTCGTCAGATAGCTGGCGATGGGTATGGCTGGCAGGATGAAGCACACAGGTGCGGGCATCTGCCACATGGGTCACGATATTGATCATGTCGAGTGAGTCCATGAACTTGATGGCCGTCTCGCGGTCGCCCTTCAAGCCAAAGGCGATTACACCACAAGTGCCGTTGGGAAGGTATTTTTGCGCCAGTTCGTGGTAGGCGTCATCCTTCAAGCCGCTGTAGTGAACCCAAGCTACACGCGAGTCATTGTGCAGAAACTCTGCCACCTTTTGCGCATTCTCGCAGTGCTGGCGCATACGCAGATGAAGAGTCTGAAGTCCCAGGTTGAGGATGAAAGAGTTCATTGGGGCAGGTATGCTTCCAAGGTCGCGCATCAACTGGGCTACGAGTTTGGTGGTATAGCCCATCTTGCCGAAGGCCTTTACGTAGGTCAGACCATGATAGCTGTCATCGGGGGTACAGAGACCTGGGAACTTTTCGGCGTGAGCCATCCAGTCGAAGTTGCCACTGTCTACTACTACACCGCCTACTTGTGATGCTGTTCCGTCCATGTATTTAGTAGTGGAGTGGGTAACGATGTCGGCTCCCCATTCGAAAGGACGACAGTTGATTGGTGTGGCGAAGGTGTTGTCCACAATCAGAGGAACACCGTTCTTATGAGCTATACGTGCACATTTCTCTATGTCGAGAACGGCACATCCTGGGTTGCTGATGGTCTCGCCAAAGAACAACTTGGTGTTGGGGCGGAATGCCTTCTGTATTTCTTCCTCGCTGTCGTTGGGATTGACGAAGGTGCATTCTATGCCGAGTTTCTTGAGTGTCACACCAAAGAGGTTGAAGGTTCCACCATAAATCTCGTTGGAGGTAACGATATGGTCGCCTGCCTCGCAGATGTTGAATACAGCATAGAAGTTGGCAGCCTGACCGCTACTTGTCAATACAGCTCCCACACCGCCTTCGAGCTGTGCTATTTTCTTGGCTACAGCATCGTTGGTGGGATTTTGGAGTCGGGTATAGAAATATCCTTCTTTCTTCAGGTCGAAGAGCATGGCCATCTCTTCAGAATTGTCGTACTTGAATGTGGTACTCTGAATGATGGGCACTTCGATAGGTTCTCCATTCTTTGGCTCATAGCCTCCCTGTACACAGATGGAAGCTGCACGTAATTTCTTTTCCATTGTCGGTTGTATTTTTATATTTAAGTTTTCTTTGAGTGAAATTGAGTTTCGCTCATATCTCTTGATTTGGCAGAAATGGCACTCTCCCTATATTGTTGTACTTGTGGTGCTGAGGCTTCCTGTCGTTTTTTTCCTTTATTGTGTGCAAAGGTACTTATTTTTTTTGATATTCAGATACTTTTTTGTACTTTTGCATCCGAATTCAAAACTAACAGCAATTAGTTATATCAAATAGAACGATGAAGATAGGTTTTGATAACGAGAAGTATCTGAAGATTCAGTCAGAACACATCAAGGAGAGAATCTCACAGTTTGACGGAAAACTTTACCTCGAATTGGGTGGTAAACTTTTCGACGACCACCACGCCAGCCGCGTTTTGCCAGGCTTTCAGCCAGACAGCAAGTTGCGTATGTTTCAGAAAATCAGCGACAGCATAGAGATAGTGATAGTTATCAGTGCTGCCGACATTGAGAAGAACAAGAAACGTGCCGACTTGGGTATTACCTATGATGAAGATGTACTTCGTCTGCGTGGCGAGTTCCAGCATCGAGGTTTCATGGTAGGTTCAGTAGTCATCACTCATTACAATGGTCAGCCTGCAGCCATCGCTTTCAAGCAGCGCTTAGAGCGTGAGGGCATCAAGACTTATTGTCATTACCTGATAGAAGGTTATCCACATAATGTGAAGTTGATAGCCTCGGATGAGGGATTCGGACAGAACGACTATGTGGAGACAGAGCGGCCATTGGTTATTGTGACTGCTCCAGGTCCTGGCAGTGGCAAGATGGCAGTCTGCCTCAGCCAGTTGTATAATGAGAACAAGCGTGGCGTGCGTGCCGGTTATGCCAAGTTTGAGACTTTCCCAGTATGGAATCTTCCATTGAAACATCCTGTCAACATCGCTTATGAGGCTGCAACTGCCGACCTCAATGACGTGAACATGATAGACCCCTTCCATTTAGAGGCCTACAACAAGATAGCCATCAACTATAACCGCGATGTGGAGATTTATCCTGTGCTCAATGCACTCTTCGAAGGTATCTATGGCAGCAATCCATATAAGTCGCCCACAGATATGGGTGTCAATATGGTGGGCTTCTGTATCTCTGATGATGAGGTTTGCTGTGAGGCATCCAAGGATGAGATAGTACGTAGATATTATGCAGCCACCAACAAGATGGCGGCTGGAGCCTGCAATGACGCGGAAATCAGCAAGATACAGATGCTCTTTAACCAGGCTAAGATTACTACCGATTATCGTAAGGTGACTGTGGCTGCCAAGAATCACAAGCAGGAAACTGGACATACATCGGCTGCTATAGAACTGGAAGACGGTACCATCATCTGTGGTCACAGCAGCGAACTGCTTGGCTGTAGTGCTGCCTTGCTGCTGAATGTCACCAAGCATTTGGGGGATATCGATCATAACCTAAAGCTCATTCCTCAGTCGATGATAGAACCTATACAGTATACCAAGGTAAATTATCTCGGTGGCCATAATCCACGACTTCATACCGATGAGGTACTTGTGGCACTCTCTGTTCTTTCCGAGAACGATGAGAACTGTCGTGTGGCTTTACAGCAGTTGCCTAAGTTGCGTGGCTGTCAGGCTCACTGCACTGTGATGTTGAGTGATGTAGACCAGCGTATCTTTAAGAAACTCGGTGTCAATATCACTTGCGAGCCCGTACTGAAGAAATAGCACTTGACAAAGTAAAGATAAAAAAGCCTGAGAAATATGCTTGCATGATGCTTGACATTTTCTCAGGCTTTTTCGTTATAGAATAGTAGGCGCCTATTGAAGTCTTTGTGGAATTTAATAGAAGTAGTTATCTCACATTTATATAACGTGTTAATTCCATTTTTTGAGGAAACTTATTCCTTAGTTGTAGGCATTCCTAACTTTTTCCAGTTGAGAATTCCTCCTTCCATGTCAAATACTTTTAAGCCCTGCTTCTGCATTTTGATGCAGGCGTTGTGGCTACGTTTGCCGCTTCGGCAGTATACATAATAGGTGTGGGTATTGTCGAGTTGTTTGATTCCAGCATCGAAGACCGATGTATTGAGGAAGTCGAGTTGCCGGGCTCCAGCCAAATGCTCTTCTTTATATTCGCCAGGTGTGCGTACATCGAGAATAATGGCTGTTGTATCGGCTTTAGCCTGTTTGATAAAGGCTTGTGGAGCCAATGTGTCAATACTGTCCGATTGTGCAGAGCAGCCTGTAGTTCCAAAACTGATGGCTGTCAATAATGATAATAATATTTTCTTCATTTCTTATTCTGTTTTATTTATATTCTGTTTTTGATGTATGTGGTCTGTGAGTGCAGTAGCATACCTTTTCGGGAGTAAACTATGAAATATTATTGCTTTTTGGGAATTCCATAAGAACAAGTAACATGAAGATATAATTTGAAATCAATCTCTATTCATGCTCGATTTCCTTCTATTCCTCTGGCTCTTGATGTTTCATCAGCGTTCCTAATTCTCTGACTTTTTTCTCAAACTCATTTCTGTCATTGATTGCGCCATTGCGTAGTTTTGCCCTATAATTATATATGGTGTTGACTGCATAGTGTAGGAATTCTGCAATCTTTGTACTATCGTCGATGCCCAGACGAATGAGTGCAAATACTCTTACTATGGCTGAGAGTTTGTTAGGGGAGGATAGATGAATTTGGCATTCTTCCTTCAGCAGTCCATTCAAATCCTCCACGAAGTTGGGGAAGAGGTTTAGGAATACCTTGTCGAAATTGGCGTATAGTTCTTCAAGTTCTTGCTCCTTGACCTCTGAACTCTTAGTCATAGAGTAGAGTTCGTTGTACTGTTTGTTTTTTAGCATCTTATTGACATTGAGGCGCATTTTGTCCAGTTTATCGATGTAGTGTGAACAAGCCCCCAGGAACTGGCCTATATATTCTTCCTTAACCCCATTCGACTCATTGAGTTTGTCGTTGGATGCTTTTAGCATACCATTGGTGGAAGATAGTTTGTTGTTGAGTTCTTCTAATTGAGTATTGGTTTTCTTCAGTTCGTTTCTTGCATTCGACAGATACGATTTCTGCTTGTTGACATAGAATGTCAATAAAGCCAATGCGATGACCAAAAGACTCACACATATAATGGCAAAGATGAGACGATGGTTGGCCTTTTTGAGCTCTGCCTGATAGTTGTGGTCTATGGTGCCAAGCACTGGAGATATCTGCCAACTGCGTATGCGAGTACAGAATCTCTTGTTGGCGTTCCACGAAAAGTTGATGTATTTGTATGAGCGTTCCACATCTTTTTCCTTGCTGAGTATCTCTGCAAGAATCCAGAGTGAAGCTTGGTCGTTGATGGCACATTTTACATCACATATAGCAGATTGTAGTAGCCAGTATTTTACCATGTCCTCGTCTTTCAGCGAGCGGTATATTAAGTAGCGATAGTAGGCCACAATTCCATATTCGTGACTTCCTTTCTTGCACTTGCTTAATCGGATGTCGTTAATTTTAAGAGCTTCTTTCAACTTATTCTGGCTGGTTAGCAAGACCTCCTTCCTCATGAGGTAATCCTCGCTGTTAGGGGATAATATTGAAAATAATGTATCACGACAACAGCTTTGTTTGCTGTAGAATTCTTGACTTAGGTCAGTGTCAATGTTTATATTTGAAAAGCCCAGTTCGCCATAGACGTGATAAAAGGCTATGTAATAGTCTTTCTTGTTAGAGTTATTCAAAGTTTTTTTATCGATACTTTGTAGAACATGAAGTGCCTCCGTGAAAGCTCCTGATGTTGAATATTGTAAAGCAAGTAAGCTTCTCAACTTGGTAATGTCGCTCTTCATGTTGTTTCTTTTTGCCAAGTCGATGGCTTGGTGAATATAATAAATAGAAGAGTCGCTTTGGTATGCTTTGTATTCTTCGTATAGTTTGTAATATGCGGTTAGGAGTTGTTGGGGTGTATGTCCTTGTCGGCTCTGTTTTTTGATTTTAGTGATGCGGCTTTCTTTTTGGTTGATATAGTATTGTGATTGTTTGATAGCCTGATCAAGTTGCTCGTATAAGTCTTTTATGTTTTTATTCTGAGCAAAACTTGAAGTTAGTGCAGAGAAGCACAATATATATACCAAAGATAGTATCTTTTTCATTATGTTTTGTTTGTTGTAAGATTAAAATAGATTTAAATTTATCCTGTTCTACTGAGTAAGCGAACATTCAAATGCAAAGATAAGTTTTTTAGTGGATAATGCCAAATGTTTGGCATGTTTTTTCTTTTTTAATTCAACTTCCGTACATGTGAAACTTCAGTAAATGACATCTACGGATAAGTTCATTACGAAAAAGGCTGTCCCAATCACTTGGAACAGCCTTCAACCAATCAAAATACATATATTATTCAGTTCTAAACCTAAATCTACTTTTAATTTCTTTTAGATGGGTTTACAAGTCACGTTTTTTTATTTCTTTTCTACTTTGAGAACTGCCTTGTCTACACCGGCAGTCAAGTCAACTGTAAGAACGTATGTCTCGCCATCCTTCAGTTCTACTCCATCTTTCAGATAAACATTGCCGTTGTCGTGGCCGTTACCGTCACCGATGCCGAATACCTCGCTCTCAGTAGAGATGAGATGGCTGTGATCCTTACCCTTGAACTCAACGCCCCAGTTTGCCTGACCGAAGAACTTGAAGTTTACGTCAGTAGCTCTGAGCTGCTTGCCTACGGTGAGTGTAACCTGATATACCTTATCCTTGATAGGAGTGAGACAGACATCAGAATCGGTGCCAGTCCACCAACCATGATTTACAGCGTCCCAAGTAGGTTTGTTGATTCCTTCGTTTCCTATTATCCAAATAGCGCCAGTACCATCAGCGTTCAATGCCATAGGCTCGTTTCCATTCATTGTCCAGATGCGGAAAGACTTATGAGTGAAGTCAGCCTGTACGGTGTATCTGCCTGTGATGGCCTTGAAGGTGTAGGTACCATCTTCTTCTTTTTGGAACCAATCATTGTCGTAGAACCAATCGTCTGGTAAATTGTTGCCGTTGATAGTAAGATTACAGGTAGCACCTTGTTTAATATCTCCTACCCAAGTCTTGCCCGCATCAGAATCGGAAAAATCGAGCATGGTGACTGGTAAAACATCTGTAGGTCCTGCAGTATAGTTCTTGGCATCGAAAGTAACGACTACATGATCAGTATTCTCTGACGAGAAGTTGAAGTTGTTGGTTTCGCCCAAATTGATGTCCTTTCCTGTACTTGAACCAAATACGAACTTGCCATCTTTGGTAGCGAAATATCCCTTAAAGTTCTTCTTTGTGTTGGGAAGGACAGTCTGATACAAGAAATTGTCAACTTCGGTCATGTCATACTTGGTTCCGTCTGCACAGACAAATTGCAAGTTTGTAAAGTGCGGACGCTTGATGTAGAATGATAACGTCTCAGTATTTGCCTTTGTCGACACATTTTGCAAAGTGAGTTGTATATCAACCTTGCCATCAGGAATGCTCTGAACGTAAGGTACTTTGAGCTTGACAAGATATTCACCCGGCTCCTTGGTACGGATAGTTGTTGCGTCTACACTCTGACCGCTGAAAAGCAAGTTGGCTTTCAAGGTAGAGAGAGCTACGCCCGCCTCATCCTTACAGTCTACTTTCACTTCTACCTCTTCGCCCATCCATACTGCTGTAGTAGGAGCGCTATAGCTCATCACTGGATTTCCAGTAGGTGTTGGAGCATTGTAGTCGTCTTCACTGCAAGCTGCCATTAGTGGTAGAGCGAGCAATGCTATGATATAATATTTGATATGTTTCATAATGGTTGTATCTATTGTTGATTAATTACTAAAATGACATTCATTATTTATTCCATTTGCACGAAATAACACCATTAGCAGGTACATTGCATGTAAAGTTATGGATGCCATCGCTTAGATTGATAGATTTTGTCTCATCTCCCTCGTTGATGATAACAGCAGCAAGGCTTCCGTCAGGATTCAAAAATTCTGCATGAGTTATCTTGCTGTCATTAATGGTACGTGAAGTAGTACCGATACGAACAGCACCAGTGGCCACCACGCTTGCCATGTGGTTGATGATGTAATAATGAGAATTATAGCTCAACTGTTTGTACCCATTCTGATTGATGTCGATGGCGCCATAGCAAGTTTGGCATCCACCATCAAGATTGGGACCCATTTTGTTGTCGAGCATCAAGTTCCAAACGAGTACGGCCTTGCAGTTTTGATTGACAGTAGCGAGTGCTACATTCTTCATATCTGCCATCAGACGTTTGCTTAAGTCGCGTCCATTATTCCATGTACCTATACTTGTTTCTGAGAAGATAAGTTCCTTGTCGGGGCGTTGGTTATGGATATCTGTCAATTCACTGTTGTTGCCACCATAGTCATGATATGCAGCTCCAACAACCAACTCGGAACCTTCAAAATTGTCACCGATAGCATTGTAGAGTTTAATAGGATAATCTTCTTGGTCTGCTATTTTGTCGTAATTGTAATTATGGTCGTAGACATATATCTTGGTTGTAAGACCACTTCTCTTGAACTCGGTAGCCAAAGCCTTTACGAAAGGAGCTTCTTCCTGCCATGGCATATATAGAGAAGCGCAGTTGGCCTTGTTCAATGGTTCATTTTGAGGACTTACAGCATAGATATTGATACCCTTTTCTTTCATCACGTTGATGAACTTCACAAAATACTTGGCGTAGGTCTCACGGTAATCAGGGTTGAGGTGTCCGTCAGTCCAGGAGTCCTTTGGAGTCTTGGTATCGATGTCAGCAACCTTCATCCATTTAGGACAAGTCCATGGTGCTGCTATGATTTTTAAACTTGGGTTGATAGACAAGATTTCCTTTAATATAGGAATCACATAGTTGTTCTCATCGCTATAAAGTTCGAAATTACTGATAGGATCGTTCTCGCTTCCCTTTTTATCGCAATAAGTATATTCAGTACTCGAGAAATCGTTGCAGCCTAATGAGATGCGAGCGTAACTAACGCCATATCCCTCTGTAGTGGAGTAAATGCGCTTTAAGAGAGCCAGGCGAGCCTCAGGATTCATCTGCATGAGATTGTAGCAAGAAGAGTAGGTGATGGCATATCCGAAACCATCGATAGTCTGGAATTTCTTATTTTTGTCTATTTCGATGGTTGTTGGTGCCATAGATACACCATCAAAAAGTTTGGTTTCTCCCTCTGCCAAGGAATATGTGCCATCGGCTGTTGTGGTAAAAGTCTTGGCAGTTCCTTGTGTAGGTATAGGGTTGGGAACTTCGCTTGGAGTCTCAAAATCAATAGGATCTGAGAATGAATTACTATTGCTGCATGCTGTCACAGAAAATGCTGTGGCGCAGATAAACATCATAATTTTATGGTTATGGTATTTCATATGAATAGTTCTTTTTTATATTTGAAATAATTTTATCTTCACATTTTGAGATTGTGATTAGTAACCAGGGTTTTGTTCCAGGTTAGTGTTCTGGTCGAGAGCCGTCTGTGGTATAGGCAACAGGTAAGAGTTACTGTCAAACAGTTTAACTTGTTTGATGCGGCCTTTATCACGATTATTAATACCATTGAGATATTTTTCTACTTTGTTGTTGCGGCATAGATCGAACCAACGCTCTCCCTCAAAGGCAAGCTCTAAACGGCGTTCGTGAAGCACGGCTTCTATCATAGCTTCCTTGCTATTTGTCTTATCAGAAGTCAGTTCCTTCAGTTTGGCACGTTTACGAATCTGGTTTACGAGTTTCGCACTCTCGTCAAGGTTGCCCTTATAGGCTTCCGCCTCTGCCTTCATGAGGATAATGTCAGCGAGTCGAATCCAATAAATGTTGCTGTAGGAAGAACGCAACTTATACATGAATGGGTAGTTGGAGGCTGGATAATAGTTGCTCCATGTACATGCATAATATACTATAGCCTGATTCTTGCGTATTTCATCGCCTTCTTTTTCAAAGTCGTTGATGATGTCGCGCGAAGGAGTAATCCACTTTGCCCATGTGAAATAGTAATCCCAGTTGTCCAACTGGCGTCCGTACATCCACGTTTCCCAGTTTCCGCTACCTGTTGTCCAATGAACCTCCAAAATACCTTCTTTGGTATTACGTTTCAGGCAATCCTTGGTTGTCTCATCGTATCCCCAGAGAGTTTCATAACTATCTTCAAGTTCTACACCTGTTGTCTTGATTACCTTATCAGCGTAGGTTATTACTTTATCGTAATTTTGTACTTCCTTTTCGGCGTAGACCTTGGCAAGCATAGCTTGAGCTACAGTCTTGGTCATCTTGGTGCGGTCAGAATTATCATTGTCAGGAGCATATTTTTCAGCATCTGTCAAGTCGGCAATAATCTGTTCATAGCACTCCTTGGGTGATTTACGAGGAGGATAGTAAGTAGGGTATACCTCATTGATGTTGTCAGAGGTGATTGTTTTTGCAATGGTTGTAATAACAGGGAATGAGCCCCAAAGACGTGCCATTCGGAACATCATCAATGCACGGAAAATTTCTCCTTGAGCCTTATAGGAATGATATTCTGTATCTGAGATTTGGCCACTTTCCTTCAGTTGTTCTACGCCATTGATGAGCACATTGGCTTGAGCGATATCCTCTAAGTATCGATTCCAGTCTCGGCTCAAAACAGAGTTGCTGGCATCGATAGAGTTAGTTTCATAAGGCACTACCTCAGCACCTGTAGTACCAGCATACGCATTATCGCTATGAGAGTCGCCTATCAAGAGATAATCGAGATGGGTGTGCTCCTGGCGGTTGCGGAACAACTCATAGAGAGACTTGAGTTGTGCTTCTGCGGCAGCCTTATCCTTTAAAACAGCTGTGGATGTTTCAGTCTGGGTGCCCTGTGTTATTTCTGAAGGCTCGGATATAGGCTCATAGTCGAGTGAGCAACTTGCCAATGATATCATTGCGATGCCACCGAGCGCCAATGTCTTGATTGTATGATATGTTTTCATTGTTGTCGATGTTTAGAATTCTACTTTTACACCTAATACTATGCTTTTGTTGAGAGGGTATGTACCCCAGTCGATGCCTTGTACACTACCACTATTACCATACTGATTGACCTCAGGATCCATACCAGAATAATCGGTAAGGGTAATCAAGTTGGTAGCTGATACGTATGGCTGCAAACGAGTCAGTCCGAAGCGTGAGATCAGTTTGCGTGGAACATCGTAAGAGAGGGAGATATCTTTTAAGCGAATATAACTGCCATCCTCTACGAAGTAGGTAGAGTTACGGATGTCCCACTTAGCTTTAGGTACGTTGGTGATTTGTCCTGGAATTCTCCAGCGTGCCAATACTTTGGTGCTTTGGTTCTTGCCATCATACATTCCTTCTGTTTCCATTCGGGAGACATTATAGATGTCGTTTCCATAACTTCCCTGGATAAGAATACTGAGATTCAAACCTTTATATGAGAAGGTGTTGGTCATACCGAAAGTGAAGTCAGGGTTAGGGTCACCGATATAGGTACGATCACTTGCAGAAACGAGTCCGTCGCCAGTTATGTCCTTGTACTTCATGTCACCAGTTTCAGGATCAACCCCTTCTGCTATATATCCCCAGAAACTGCCTAAAGGCATGCCGGGAGTGTTGCGTACAACTGGTTCGTTGACATAGTCGGTGGTTTTAGCATCATAATATACTTGCGTTAGAGCCAGACTTTCCAACTTGTTTTTATTGAATGAGATGTTAAATTCGGTGTTCCACTTAAATGTTCCAATCAAGTTCTTTGAGGAGAAGGCAAATTCCCAACCCTTATTGCTCATCGAACCGCCATTATAGGTAAGACTTGTTGCAGCTGCACTTCCTGCAGGAAGGGTGATGTTCATCAGCATATCCTTGGTCTTCTTGTAATAGTAATCGGCATAGAAAGTCAAGCGGTTTCCTAATACAGTCAGGTCGAGTCCGATGTTAGTCTGTGTCGTTGTTTCCCATGTCAACTCAGGGTTGCTCAAGTTGCCTTGTGAGAATGTAGGTATAGCGTTGGCGTCATTGCCCTCACCAAACCATTGTACACGATTGATATTGTATCTTGCCAAATAACTATAGTCGCCCAAGCCACTCTGGTTACCAGTCTGTCCCCAGCCACCACGAATCTTCAAGTCGTCTATCCACTTGATATCCTTCATGAATTTCTCATTGCTCACACGCCAAGCTCCAGAGAAAGATGGGAAATAACCCCAACGATGGTGAGGAGCTAACTTGGAAGAACCATCAGCACGCATATTGGCTGTTACCATATAGGTGTCGTTCCAGTTGTATTGTAAACGAGCGAAGGTAGAGAAGATAGCCCAATCAGCAGCAGAAGAGCCAGTTCCTGTCCAGGAAATCTTGTTGGCAGCATTCAGAGTAGGGAAGTTATCATTCGCATAGTTGCTACCATTGATATAGTTTTGGCTCCACTTGCTTTGAGTCCATGAACTACCTGCCATGGCATCAAAGTTATGTTTACCCAAAGCTTTTTTGTAATTCACCACATTGTCCCATACGACAACACTGCTGACATTACGTCCATCATAGCCTGTTCCAAATTCCTGACGACCAATGGTTGTAGAGATAGGGTCGAGGAAGTTGGTTGTTGTGCCTTGTGTGCGATCGAAAGACAAAGACAGGTTGTACGTCAACTCAGGCATGAAGGTAACTGTTGCTTTTCCTGTAGCCAACAAACGATTGTATGCAGATTTGTTGTTCTGTGTTCGGGCTATATTCTCAGCAGGTGAAGTGATATTTACGCCATAGAAGTTGTTGTAAAATTGATTTGGATTCTCAGGATTCCATACAGGAGCGTAAGTAGGCGTATTGACGATAGCCGTAACTACACCGCCACGGTTAGAACCCGTACCAGAAATAATACCTGTACCCTTGTTGGTATAGTCAGAATAGGTTACACTTGCATTAAGGCGCAGCCACTTACGAATGTCGTTTTCAACAGATGCGCGGAAATTGTAACGCTTGTAACTTGATTTCTTGATGACACCATTTTCACCCGTGTAACCACCAGAGATGAAGTATCTCATTTTTTCTGTTCCATTAGTGATAGAGACCTGGTAGTCCTGTACGTTTCCAGTGCGGAAAACCTCGTCTTTCCAGTCGGTCATGTCTTTCAAACCTTCAGGGAGTTTTACCAGACCAATCTCATCCATCAATTCTTTATACTGTGCAGCATTGAGTGATTCTTGATTATCGCGTACAGTATTAAACGCATAGTGTGCATTCAAACTGATTTTTGCTACACCTGTTTTTCCCTGTTTGGTTCCGATAATGATAACTCCATTAGCAGCTCGAGAACCATAGATGGCAGCTGAAGATGCATCTTTTAATACTTGGATATTGTCAATATCATCAGCCGCCAAGAAGTCAATATTGGTCATAGGCACACCATCTACCACATAGAGTGGGTCGTTGCTACCATTCAATGATGTAGTACCACGCACACGTATGGTGGGGGAAGCACCTGGCTGACCATTGGCTTGTGAAATTTGTAGACCTGCTGCTTTACCCTGCATACCAGCAGCTGCAGATACAATAGGACGTGTAGAAAGATCCTTCGCCGACACGCTTGAAACAGCAGTAGTAACATCTTTACGCTTCACTGAGCCATAACCGATGGCAACTACTTCATTTAGCATGTTAGCTTCCTCTTCAAGTGTGATTTTGATGCCATTTGAAGCCTTTACTTCTTTATTCTTATAGCCAATATAAGAAATCTTGAGTTTGGCACCATGTTGTACTTCGATGGTAAAATGTCCATCCAAATCGGTGGCTACACCATTTTGCGTTCCATTTTCAAGAACAGAAGCTCCAATAATGGGTTCATTGGTGTTGTCGATTACAGTGCCAGTAATCTTCATCTTTTGACCCCAGGCAGTAGCCGAGATTAATAGAACGAGTGCTGTAGATGCTAATCCTCGCAACATCGCATTACTTTTTGCTTTTCTCATAAATTTAAGTTTTTGTTATTTGATTTTGTGTATATCTCTTTTTTATAGCTTTTGTCTTTGTGGACAGTTCTATGTTTGCTCATGCAAAAGTAATAAAAAAAGTAACAAAATGTTTGTTGATTAAATCATTAAGTGGTGAAAATAAGTGGTTGTGAATATGTAAGGTGTTGATTGTTAGTGTTATATGGCTTTTGCTGTTTTTCAATTTAGTGGTGTTTTTATGAAATGGAATAAAGGTTAATATCGTAGATGTTTGTTTATTTATGTCTAAAAAAAGAGTGTAATGAATACTTCGTGAAGTGATTCATTACACTCTTTCTTGTTTAATGAAGTTTGCCTATATATATAATAAGGTATATATATATAATAAGGTGTAACACCCCTATGCGATACAAACAATCATTTGTTATGCGTTGTAAGTTTCTTTATTTTCCGAGGTTCTTTTTCTTCTCGTTCAATTCTGCCTGCTTACGTGCAAGTTCAGCTTGCTGTTTTTGCTGCAATTCCTGCAGAGCCTGCATTCTTGCCATCAAGCCACTTGCCTTCTTAGGATTGCTCTTGTTCTCCTGATAACGTTTCTCAAGGATAGCAAGGAGCTTCTCGTCGTTGGTGGTCTTGCGCAGAGTCCACATGATGGCTGCACTGAAGAACAGAGAGATGAAGTAGTAGAAGTTCAAACCAGATGAGTAGTCGTTGAACATAAAGAAGAACATCAGAGGCATGATGAGCATCATCCACTGCATCATCTTCATTTGATCAGCCTGCTGGCCTACCATCTGGTCGCGCTGCTGGCGCATGGTCATCCAAGAGTAGAGGAGGTTGGCTACACAGAAGAGGATACAGGTAAGGCTCAAGTGATCGCCTATCAACCAAATGTTGGTGTTCCACTCGATGATGGGGTCGTAGGTACTCAGATCACTCATCCACAGGAACTTCTCACCACGAAGCTGAATAGCATTAGGCACAAAGTTGAACATTGCAACCCAAACAGGCAACTGAATCAGCATAGGGATACAACCAGATAATGGGCTTACACCATATTTGGCATATTCAGCCATCATAGCCTGCTGCTTCTGCATCTGATCCTCAGGCTTATTATACTGAGCGGTAGCAGCTTCGAGTTTTGGTTTGAGTACGCGCATCTTGGCAGAACTCATGTAGCTCTTCTTTACCATAGGGTAGGTGATGAGCTTGAGGAGCAGGGTAATGAGAATCAACACGATACCCATAGGGAAGATCTTACTCAACCAGTCGAATACATAGATTGTGAAGAAACGGTTAATCCAGCGGACGATAGGCCATCCCAGATAAACAAGCTTCTGGAACTCCAGGTCCTTGCCGAAGGTGCTTTCCTTCTCTGTATTCTTCAGAATCTGGAAGTCGTTAGGTCCGAAGTAGAACTCAAACTCAGAAGCCTTCTTTCCAGTTGGGTCAAAAGCCGTCTTCATCTTAGCCTGGAACTGCTTCAGATAGCCGGAGCCCTTCTCCTGAGGGATAGAAGTCATGAAGGCATCCTTGTCGAAGTTGTCCTTGGATATCATGATGGCAGAGAAGAACTGGTTCTTGAAAGACACCCAGTCGATGGTTTCTTCGATTTTCTCGTCGATCTTCTCGCTTGTCTCGTTCAGATGGTCGGTACCTCCCTCTACATCGTGATAGGTGAGGGTAGTGTAACGGTTCTCGAACATGAAGCCGCGCTCCTGTTGACGGGCCTTGTCGCTCCAGTCAACATCCATCTTGCTATAATTAGGCGAGAACAATCCAGCCATGCCCTGTGCTTGAAGGCTCATGTGGAGCATGTAGTCCTTGCCCAATGTATAAGTCATAGTGAGAGTCTTGCCCGGAGCAGCCTCTGCTGTCATGGTGACAGATGTCTTTGTGACATTTGATGGAGTAAAGTAAAGGTCACTTGTGATAATGTTGGCTTCCTTAGCCTCGAGCATGAACTTGAGGCTCTGGTCGTTGCCATCGAAGAGAGTTACGTCCTTCTTGTCTTTTGAGCCGTCTTTCACCTTGAGGTCGTGACCCACATAACCCTTTACTACAGCCTTCTCGACAGTACCACCCTTGGTGTTGAGGGTCAACTCAACTTTCTCGTTACTCAAAACGATTTTCTGAGACTTGCCCTTCAAAGCCGAGTAGAAGAGGGCTGTTGAGTCAGCCTCAACCTTGGCTTTAGCTTCAGCCTGTCGCTTCAGCGCCGCAGCCTTGTTAGCTTTTTCCATCTCGGCGTGTTTTGCCTTAGCGATGGAGTCCTGAACGAATGCTGCTCTCTGCTCTTCGGCAGAAGGCTGTGAGTACCAACTGAACCCAATCAGTACAAGGGCTATCAGGAGGAAACCGATAATGTTGTTTTTGTTCATATTTATTTTTTGTTTTCAATTGCTGTTTTGACGAAGTCCATAAACAGTGGGTGTGGCTTCAGCACGGTGCTTTGGTATTCTGGATGATACTGAGTACCGATGTACCACTTCAGGCCTGGAATCTCTACGATTTCTACCAAGTCGCTTTCGGGATTTCGTCCCACGCACATCATGCCATGCTTCTCAAACTCCTGCTGGAAATTGTTGTTGAACTCATAGCGATGGCGATGACGTTCCTGTATGTGTTCTTTCTTATAGATATTGAACACGCGCGAACCTTGTTTCAGCACACACTCGTATGCTCCCAATCGCATGGTGCCACCCATATTTGATATGTTCTTCTGCTCCTCCATGATGTCGATGACATTGTGTGGAGTCTTCTCGTCCATTTCTCGAGAGTTTGCGTCTTTGTAACCCAGGACATTGCGGGCAAACTCGATGACGATCATCTGCATGCCTAAGCAAATGCCGAAGGTGGGAATGTCGTGGGTGCGGGTATAGTGAGCAGCTATTATCTTGCCCTCTATTCCTCGTTGACCGAATCCCGGGCAGATGACTATACCGTCCTGACCTTTCAGTCGTTCTGCCACATTGTCTTCTGTCAGATATTCTGAATTGATGAATGTGATATTCACCTTGTGGTCATTGTAGGTTCCTGCATGAGAAAGGCTTTCGCGAATACTCTTGTAGGCGTCCTGCAAGTCGTATTTACCCACCAAACCAATATTGACAACCTCTGTGGCGTTGTTGCGTCGGTCGAGGAATGCTTTCCAAGGACCTAATGCTGGCTTTTCGCCTATCGGCTCATCCATCTTGCGAAGGATGGCGGTATCGAGTCCCTGGTTCTGCATGTTGACAGGTACCTCATAGATACTTGGCAGGTCTTCACTCTGGATAACGCAGTCGATATCCACATTACAGAAACTTGCCACTTTCTTCAGTATGCCCTCTTCGAGATGTTTCTCTGTGCGGAGAATCAAGATGTCGGGCTGAATACCTACGCTCTGCAGTTCCTTGACGGAGTGTTGGGTAGGCTTGGTCTTCAACTCGCCAGCTGCTTTCAGATAGGGCACGTAGGTAAGGTGCACATTGAGAGCTTTCTTGCCCAATTCCCATTTCAACTGTCGGATGGCTTCCATATATGGAGCACTCTCTATGTCGCCTATAGTGCCACCGATCTCTGTGATGACAAAGTCGTAGTGATACTTCTGCCCCAGCAATTTTACATTGCGTTTTATCTCGTTGGTGATGTGAGGAACTACCTGTATGGTTTTGCCAAGATAGTCGCCACGTCGTTCCTTGTCGATAACAGCCTTGTAGATACGTCCTGTAGTGAGCGAGTTGGCCTTTGTTGTCTGGATGCCCGTGAATCTTTCGTAATGACCGAGGTCAAGATCCGTTTCCATTCCATCTACCGTCACATAGCACTCACCATGCTCGTATGGATTGAGTGTGCCCGGATCGATGTTGATGTATGGGTCAAACTTTTGAATTGTAATGTTGTAGCCCCTGGCTTGCAGAAGCTTTCCGATGGATGATGATATGATACCTTTACCTAAGGAAGAAACCACACCACCGGTAACGAAGATGTACTTTGTTTCAGCCACGATGTTTTATATTTAAATTAGAATATTTTGGCTGCAAAGTTACTATAAAATTATGAATTAGCCAAAATTATTGTAAATATTGGCGTGGCTTTTATGATTTATTTGTTACCTTTGTGCCCAAATATGAATAAGCTTAGTATGAATTTAAGATATTATTTATTAGTGTTGGCCTTTTGTGTGACAGGAATGGTGTGTGCACAAAAGGGTGGATACGGTAAGAAAAAGGTAGAGAAAGACAGGGTGGCAGAATATATGGACTCGTTGACTGCAAGCAGACAGCGTATTGACTCGTTGGTGAAGCCCAAGATCAATAGTTGTTATTCGCAACTCTTTGTTCCTCTTACTTTTTATCATGAACCTGCAGCCCGCTTTCTGCGGCTTGCTCCGGGGAAGTGTGTTGTTGCCGATTCTTTGCAGGCGGCTATCGACCAGGCTCTGATGCATGTGTATCTGAACCGTCCCGACTTGGTGAGAGTGCACGAAAGTCACCTTGAGAGTGTGGGTGCACCGATTGTCTCTGAACCAGCACCACGTCATGTTGCTACTGATATTGTTAAAGAGGTCGCACCAGTGGCTATTGAGCCTACTGTGGCTCCGATGGATATTTTGGTGACGAAGCCTAACTTCTGGACCTTCAGGGGCGACTATTATCTTCAGTTCTTGCAGAACTATGTGTCGGACAACTGGTATAAGGGAGGCGAGAGTAACTATTCGCTCTTGGGTAGTGTAACCATGCAGGCCAACTACAACAACAAGCAGAAGGTGAAGTGGGACAACAAGTTGGAATTGCGTCTTGGTTATCAGACATCGCGTGGCGATACTATTCACAAGTACAAAACCACAGAAGACTTGATACGTTATACCGGCAAGGTTGGTCTGCAGGCCACCAAGCGCTGGTACTACACTCTGCAGCTCATAGCCCAGACTCAGTTTACGCATGGTGTGAAGAGTAATGACAAAAAGATTTATTCTGATTTCTTCTCGCCATTCAATCTCAACCTCTCTGTTGGTATGGACTATTCTGTAGACTGGCTCAACCACCGTCTTAAGGGAAGTGTGCATATAGCACCTTTGGCGCTTAACTGGAAGTATGTTGGTCGTGCTGACCTTGCCACCCGATATGGTCTTGATGAGGGACATCATGGAATGACCGACTATGGTTCGGAATGTACGATTGACTTGAACTGGGTGCTTGCTGACAACCTGAGATGGAAAACACGCTTGTATGGTTATACCACATACAAGCGTGCTGAATTGGAGTGGGAGAACACGATAACCTTTCAGTTCAATCGCTACATCTCCACCAATGTTTTTATCTATCCTCGATTCGACGATGGGGCCCAACGCAAGGATGGTCAAAGCTACTGGCAATTTAAGGAGTTCGCCTCTGTGGGTTTCTCCTATTCATTTTAGTAAATGCCATAAATCGTAATCCATACGCAGACGGCAATGACAAGCAGGGCGCAAACGAGAAGAAAAGCGAATAGCAACTTGCTAAATATCAAGCGCTTTTTGTGTCGTGGGCTGCATGCACGCATGGACGTGCTGCTGTGTTGATGTGTATGGTGCGAATGGTGTGTACTTTTTGTTTTATCCATTTGCTTTTACTTTAACTTATTTACATCTTATCATATTCCGACTCGGAGTTCTCGTCTGAGTTGGTTTTTAGAATCTATTCTATCAGGCTTGACTTGATTATCGATTTTCGATGGCTTAGAATCGGAAACAAACCTCTACGTCTGCCATGGAGTAGTTGTGCTTCTGCAGAGTGCGGTCGTTGATGAGCGCATATTCTGTGAGGATGGTGAAGTTCTTGCTGATGTGATAATTCAGACCAGCCTCATATTGGGTTCTCATCATGTCGGTCTTGCCGTTGGCCTGATACATGTCGTAGCGTGCCTTGGCATAGAGCTTTTTGCTCACTATAGGGGCAATGACGAGTGCATAAACGCCCTGGGCCTTATTGCCTATCTTGCCGTTCAGATTGCAGTCTTTCGAGTTGGCATCTCCGTGGTTGGTGATGCTTTTGGCAAATGCCATACCTGTGGAATGAATGTATTCTGAACGGAGTGTCCAGTCGTTCACGTTGTACTCGAAGGAGAAGGCATATCGGTTTTGTGACAGTTTGCGTACGCCCGAGAAAGTTTCTTTTTTCGGATTTCCCTCTTCATCGAGAACAGGGTTTCCGGCAGCGTCTTTCTGATATACGATATTGCCCTGCTCGTCGTCGTTCCATGTTCCCTTGCGTGCATAAGAGCCAGTCCATCCGAAGGCACCGATGCGCATTCCTTTGACAGGCATGACCCATACTCCGCCAATGATGTTTTTCTGATTGTCTACGTCCTTTGTGTTGATGCCTTGTCCGTTGAACACACCTATTTGATAATGCAGCAGGTTACGGCCGTTGGCGTTCTTGAGGAAGTCGCCCTGCAACTGTAGTCCGATGTCGCGGCCATTGGAGGCGTGTTCTCCGGCACGGTCGCTGAAACCTGCCAACTTGCTTACATTCTGTGAGTAGCTCATGAATCCCTGTACGATGGGGTGCATGGGGTTCTCGAAGGTAAATGGGTTTTTGAACTGACCGATCTTTACCTTGAACATCTCATATTTCTGCCATTCTGCAAACAGGTCAACCATTCTTGGACTGCTGCCCAAGTTGGATGTGTTGCCATTAAACTGTATTTGGGTTTTCCAGTAGAAATCTCCAGCTATGCGGCCTTCGAGTGCAATACGCGCCATGCGGATGTTGAAGGTATTGGATTTTGCTCCTTCCTGTCCGATGTATTGATACTGTGTCATGCCGTAGCCCGACAATTTCAGGTTGTCCAACCATGAGGGCAGTTGTATGCACCTCTTTTCTTTCTCCTGCGCTGAGGCCGAGAATAAAGTCATGGCGAGTAGAGTCGCCATCAGGAATACTCTTTTCATTTTTTTTATATGTCTCTCTGTTTTGGTTTTGTAATGGCGAAAATATTATTTGTTCTTTTCGTCACTTTATAAGTTAAGATTGTGTCGTGATTCTTTGAGAAATCCTCCTCGGAAATCCATGTTCTTTCAGAATTACCGAGGAGGGAATGTTGTTGGGGGAGAATATTGCTAAGCCTGGCAGGCTTTCTGTTCTTCTTCGGTCAGGTCTTCTGCTTGAGCTTCAGCCTTGGCAAGTGCCTCTGCCTCTTTGGCAGCCTTGGCTTCTGCTATCGCTTGCTCTCGTTCCTTGCGCTCCTTGAGTTTCTGCTTGATGTCGGCATCGCTTCGTTTTTCAAGCAGTACCACGTTCTCTACATGCGGTGTATGAGGGAACATGTCGACGGGCTGTACGGCTCCTACCTTGTAATAGTCGTCCATCAGTTGAAGGTCGCGTGCCTGAGTGGCTGGGTTGCAGCTTACATACACAATGCGGCCTGGTGCGGCATTCAGGATGACTTGGATGACATCAGGATGCATTCCTGCACGTGGTGGATCGGTGATGATGACGTCGGGTCGCCCATGCTGTGCAATGAAGTCGTTTGTCAGAATGTCCTTCATATCGCCTGCATAGAAGAGCGTATTCTCGATATTGTTTACCTGCGAGTTGACTTTGGCATCTTCGATAGCCTCAGGCACGTATTCGATTCCTATTACCTTCTTGGCTTTGTGTGCCACAAAGTTGGCAATGGTTCCTGTTCCAGTATAGAGGTCGTACACGAGTTCTTTGCCTGTAAGGTTGGCAAACTCGCGTGCCACGCAGTACAAGTGGTAAGCTTGTTCGGTATTGGTCTGATAGAAACTCTTTGGTCCGACCTTGAACTTCAGGTCTTCCATCAACTCAAAGATATGGTCGTTGCCCTTGAAGAGGCTCAGTTCCAAATCGTTGAAGGTGTTGTTTCCCTTCTGGTTGTCCACGTACATGAGTGATGTGATCTGTGGAAATTTGTCGGCCACTTGCTGCATCAGCTCGAGAGCCTTCTGCTCATCGCCCTCCTCGTCGTAATGGAACTGGAATACGAGCATCCATTCTCCGGTGTTGGAGTTACGTATCATCATGTCGCGCAGCAATCCGTGCTGTTCACGGAGATCGTAGAAAGTATAGTCATGTGAATCGGCATACTCGAAGACAAAGTTGCGAATCTCGTTGCAGAGATCGTCCATCAGCCAGCATTTCTTGATGGGGTAAATCTTGTCGAAAGCGCCTGTGATGTGGAAACCTATAGCATTCTGCGCATGGCGTTCCTTGAGCGAGGTCACAGTGTCGTCTTCTTTCTTTGGCAGCAGGGCGAGCTCCTCGGCTGTGAACCAGCGCTTGTTGCTGCAGCCGAACTCTATCTTGTTGCGATATTCCTGAGTCTTCACACTTCCCATGATAGGGCGGAAGTCGGGCAGTTCTATCTTTCCGATGCGTGTGAGCTGGTCTTCCACCTGTTGCTGTTTGGCCTTTATCTGCTCCTCGTAGGGAAGATTCTGCCATTTGCAGCCGCCGCAGATGCCGAAATGCTCGCACATAGGCTCTTGACGAACTTTGCTTTTCTGGATGAAGCGAGCTACTTTGGCTTCGCAGTATTTATGTTTCTTTTTTACTACCTGCAGGTCTACTATGTCGCCTGGTACACAGAATGGGACGAAGACAACCTTGTCGTCTACGTGCGTGATGCACTTGCCCTCAGCGGCTACGGCTTCTATGGTGACATTTTCGAGTAATGGTAATGGTTTTTTCTTTCTTGCCATGATTCTTTTAAATTTTGGTTGCAAAGTTACAAAAAAAATGTGAACCATGAAAGACTTGTAGATATTTTTTATCCTTAGTCTTTCTGCAAGTCGTTTGGTTACTAAGTACTTGTCGGGTTTTATTTGTGTCCGATGTCGTTCTTCTCTTGTGTCTTGTCCTGCTCATCTATTACAACCGACTTTGCTCATCTATTATGACTGGCTTTGGTCGTCTATTATAACCGGCTTTGGTCCAGAATATCATCGAGTCGGCAGACTCTGCTATCAAGAATCGCTCGATTGCCGCCACTTTGCGTTTCGGTCATGACGGCAACGTGATTCCTTTGTTGGCGCTGCTGCAGGTAGAAAACTTTGATGTGTCAGTAGCTGGACCTGCCGAGGTGTACAAGCATTGGTGCGACTTCAAGGCTTCTCCGATGGCGGCGAATATCCAGATTGTTTTCTTCGAGAACAAGAAAGGCGACATCCTGGTGAAGTTCCTTCACAATGAGAAGGAAGTGCATGTGGCTGTGAAGACTGATATGTGGCCTTACTATCATTGGAATGACGTAAGAGAATATTATCTGGATCGTCTGTCCAAGCTGTAATCGTTTTTCTTAACGTTGCCCGCTTGGCAATCATTACTATATTCCATGGTCTCTATATATAATAAGGTGTATAGAGCCGTGGAATCTTTTGTGTCGTAATGGCCAGGTAGGCAAAAAGACAGTCCCCGAATACGGAATGACGATGCTTTTATAGAGTAGTAGCATTATTTGCTCTTTAAAATGTGTCTGTGTGTACGTAAACAGCCTAAAATGTAATGTGGAGATAGCAAAAAGTTGGTTTTATGTTTGGTGGAACAGAATAAAAGTTGTATATTTGCATCATAAAAAACAATAACTAAAAATAACAAACCTATTCAACTATGAGTGTAAAAAGAGTTTATACCTTTGGTAATGGTAAGGCGGAAGGCAAGGCCGACATGAGAAACTTGCTTGGTGGTAAGGGAGCCAACTTGGCAGAGATGAATCTTATTGGTGTCCCCGTTCCTCCAGGTTTTACTATCACAACCGATGTTTGTAATGAATACTTTGAAAAAGGCAAGGAAGACGTTGTAGCCCTTCTCAAAGAAGAAGTAGAGAAGGCGGTTCAGCATATTGAGACTTTGATGAACTCGAAGTTCGGTGACGTGGAGAATCCTCTCCTTGTCAGTGTTCGTTCTGGTGCCCGTGCTTCTATGCCAGGCATGATGGATACTATCCTCAACCTTGGTTTGAACGACGAGGTAGTAGAGGGATTGGCTCGCAAGACAGGCAATGAGCGCTTCGCTTACGACAGCTATCGTCGTTTCGTACAGATGTATGGCGATGTTGTGCTTGGCATGAAGCCTGTCAACAAGGAAGACATCGATCCATTCGAGGCTATTATCATGGACGTGAAGAAGCAGCGCGGAATTACTCTCGACAACGAAATGACAGTCGAAGAACTGAAGCAACTCGTCAAGGCATTCAAGACAGCCATCAAGCAGCAGACAGGCAAGGACTTCCCCGACAATCCTATGGATCAGCTTTGGGGCGCTATCTGTGCCGTATTCGACAGTTGGATGAACGAGCGTGCCATCCTCTATCGCAAGATGGAAGGCATTCCTGCAGAGTGGGGTACAGCTGTATCTGTTATGGCCATGGTATTCGGTAATATGGGCGATACATCCGCAACAGGAGTCTGCTTCAGCCGTGATGCAGCAACAGGTGAGAATCTCTTCAATGGTGAGTATCTCGTCAATGCCCAGGGCGAGGACGTGGTTGCCGGTATTCGTACACCACAGCAGATTACTAAGGAAGGTTCTATACGTTGGGCAAAACTCCAGGGCATTGACGAGGAAACTCGCGCCACAAAATATCCTTCTATGGAGGAGAATATGCCAGAGATTTTTGCTCTGCTTAATGATATCCAGAACAAGTTGGAGAAGCACTATCATGATATGCAGGATATGGAGTTCACCGTACAGGAAGGCCATCTCTGGTTCCTTCAGACTCGTAATGGTAAGCGTACTGGAACTGCTATGGTTAAGATTGCCATGGACTTGCTCCACGAGGGCGAAATCGATGAGAAGACTGCTCTTAAGCGTTGTGAGCCCAACAAGCTTGATGAACTTCTGCACCCAGTATTCGACAAGTCTGCTCAGATGCAGGCCAAGGTGCTGACTCGCGGTTTGCCTGCTTCGCCAGGTGCTGCAAGCGGCCAGATTGTATTCTTTGCTGATGATGCAGAGAAGTGGCACGAGAGTGGACACCGCGTAATCATGGTTCGTATCGAGACCAGTCCTGAGGACTTGGCTGGTATGAATGCTGCCGAAGGTATCTTGACAGCCCGTGGCGGTATGACTTCTCATGCAGCCGTAGTAGCTCGTGGTATGGGTAAGTGCTGTGTGTCAGGTGCTGGTGCAATCAATGTAGACTATAAGGCCCGTACTGTAGAAATCGACGGAGTGCTGCTTCGCGAGGGTGATTTCATTTCTCTGAATGGTTCTACAGGTGAGGTTTATAACGGTGAGGTAAAGACCAAGCCTGCAGAGTTGACAGGCGACTTTGCTGAGTTGATGAACCTTTGCGATAAATACACCAAGTTGGTAGTTCGTACCAATGCTGATACGCCTCATGATGCTGAGGTGGCACGCAACTTTGGTGCTGTAGGTATCGGCTTGTGCCGTACTGAGCATATGTTCTTTGAGAATGAAAAGATTAAGGCCATGCGTGAGATGATTCTTTCTGGTACGAAGGAAGGTCGCGAGAAGGCTCTCGCCAAGCTTCTACCTTATCAGAAGCAGGACTTCTATGGCATCTTGAAGGCTATGGACGGTCATCCAGTAAACGTTCGTTTGCTCGATCCTCCTCTGCATGAGTTCGTTCCTCACGATTTGGCTGGTCAGAAGACGATGGCTGAAGAGATGGGTATCTCTGTTGAGGAAATCCAGAAGCGTGTCAACTCTCTGAGTGAGGCCAACCCAATGTTGGGTCATCGTGGTTGCCGTCTTGGTAATACCTATCCAGAGATTACCGCCATGCAGACAAAGGCTATCCTGGGTGCTGCCATCCAGTTGAAGAAGGAAGGTTTCGATCCTCAGCCAGAGATCATGGTTCCTCTCATCGGTATCGTCAACGAGTTTGATCTGCAGGAGCAGGTAATCCGCAGCACAGCCAAGGAACTCTTCGAGCAGGAAGGCATTGAGATTCCATTCAAGGTAGGTACCATGATTGAAATTCCTCGTGCTGCCCTTACAGCTGACTATATTGCCAAAAAGGCTGAGTATTTCAGTTTCGGTACTAACGACTTGACTCAGATGACATTCGGCTACAGCCGTGACGACATTGCCAGCTTCTTGCCAGTTTACTTGGAGAAGAAGATTCTGAATGTCGATCCATTCCAGGTTCTCGACCAGACAGGTGTTGGTCAGTTGGTGGAGATGGCTGTCAAGAAGGGTCGTGGCACTCGTCCAGATCTCAAATGTGGTATCTGTGGTGAGCATGGCGGTGAGCCTTCATCTGTTAAGTTCTGTCACAAGGTAGGCTTGAATTATGTGTCTTGCTCTCCATTCCGTGTGCCTATCGCACGTTTGGCTGCCGCCCAAGCTGCTGTAGAGGAATAATAGCAAATATTTGACCCTCAATAAATTAAGTGGAAAGTCCTTGTAACAGAGGACTTTCCACTTAATTCGTTTTTAGCGGAAGTACCACTGAAATGCTACAAATGATGATGGATGTTTACAATATGTTTCTAATATTTAAAAGTTATGTTTACAACGTGTTTACAAAATAATTATGGCAACATTTAAGATTATAGCAAGATTTCAGCGGACGGATGGATTTTGGCCTGTTTACATTCGTGTAACCCACAACCGCAAGGTGAAATATTTGAAAACAGACAAAATCGTAGAAACAAAATCGGTGGACAAAAAGAACCATGAGGTCAAGGATCCTTTTGTCCTCGAAGCCTGTACCGTCAAGATAGCCCATTTCGCCGATATGCTCAACAAGCAGCCCATCCGCTCATGGAGTGTCGATGATGTCATCGCCTACCTTGAAAGTGGCACAGCCGATGTCTGTTTCTCAGACTATGCAAGACAATACCATGCAAACCTATACAACAATGGGCAGGAGCGCAATGCGAGGAACTATGAACTCGCCTACCAACATTTGGAACGCTATGCAGGTTCCAACAAGGTCATGTTCTCGCAACTCACATCCAAGTTCATCAATGGATGGATAAAGTCTCTTGCCACAACAGCAAGAGCCAAGGAGATGTACCCGGTGTGTATCCGTCAGATATTCAAGCAGGGTTTGCTTGATTTCAACGACTATGACAATGGTATCATGCGAATAACAACAAATCCGTGGTTGAAAGTGAAAATTCCAAAGTCGGACACTCCAGAGAAGAGAGCCATAACCATGGAAGAGTGCCGAGCTTTCTTTGCTGCTCCTCTCCCACCTTCCGACCGCACCAAGCCCTTGGCGGAGCTTGGACATGATGTTGCAATGATGGTACTCTGCCTTGCAGGAATGAATACGGTTGACATATTCAATCTGAAAAAGGAAAACTACCATGATGGCATCATAGGCTACGAGCGAGCCAAAACTCGCAAGTTCAGAAGAGATAACGCTTACATAGAAATGAAGGTACCCGGTATATTGCAACCTATATTCAACAAGTATCTTGACAAGACCAACTCGCCTTATCTATTCGACTTCCATAAGCGTATGACCAGTAGCGACAGCTTTGAGGCCAACATCAACTGTGGCATACGGCAAATCTGTGAGAAAAGCCTTGGCATCGCTCACAACAAGGCGTATTGTGTATATACGTTCCGTCATACGTGGGCTACGGTAGCCCAGAATGAATGTGGAGCGTCTATTGACGAGGTTGGCTTTGCCATGAACCACTCAGACCGCCATCGCATAACGAGAACTTACGTCAAGATTGACTTCTCTCCTGCTTGGGCAGTGAACGAGAAAGTCTTGGAGAAGATTTTCTTCACCGAAGACAAATCAAGAGACTATTCAAAGGACGATGACAACGCCTTTGAACGCTTCTCGTTCCGTCAGATGATGAAAGGTTCTATTTTTTATCGAGGAAGGAAAGTTAGCGAGTTCACTGATGTTGGCTTTAACAACGTGGACGAAATAATAGGTAAACTGATGAAAGAACTTCCAAGCACGGTTCCATCAAGAGCAATGGTTCTTATCAAGATTGAGAATGTCGATAAAGGACAAACTCAAACCTATAGTCGTATGGTTGAATGACCATTATCTATAATTACACGTTACTGTATAGAAAGAATACATATATATAGTAATAAGAATCCTTATAAGGAAACAATATTATTCTATATAAGTGTTATATGGAATATATCTATACGTGTATAATTCCCTTTCGCCAGTTTTCTCCATGCACGGCGTTGCTGTGTATTCCGCAAACAAGGCGAAACTGCCCAGGAGCAAAGCTTCTCTTCACTCCAGAGCAGCAAGGGAGATAGGTCGAACATTCTTCAGGGGCGTTGCGAACAACACCCCATACTACGGATGCTGCACACTTTCCGGGCTGCCATCTTCTAAAGCACGTAAAAAGGCTTAGGTGATGACGGTTATGCCGGAATGATTCTAAAAAAAATCTCGGATTGAACGAAACGGAAAGTCCTTAAAAAGGCAGATGAATCAGGAAATCCTGAATAATTTTATTGTTAAACCCTTTAAAGCAGATTTGATTATGGCAGATATTACTGACAAAAAAGGCAAAAAGTTGGAATGGTACAAGTATGTTGTGAAGAGATACCTTCGAGACATCTTGCAAGATTTGGCAAATTCCAAGAACCAAATGGAGCGTAGCTATTATGAAACTCGCTATGCTTGTCAGTTGGATGCTTTCGCCAAAGCATTGAATGTACGTCCCAAATTGTTGGAGAAATACATCAAGAAGTAATGATTACGGATTTACAAGATAAGATATGTAGAGGATGTTCCGGGCTATTTCCATATCTATGATGAATATTCTGACAATTGCACGGAAATCAGCATCACAGAAAAGGAGTTGGAAGATTAAGCAAAGGTAAAGGAGTGGCTAACCACCGCTCCACTTTGAAAGTACAAATTGGAATAATAAGTTATTAATACTGTGAGAAATTCCCACAGTATGATTTGTACCCGATTGGGGTTGGTGAGGTAAAATAAATGTTAAATTGCAGATAAATTTATTGTTTTGTTTCGTCGCTTGGAAACAAAATTGTATCTTTGTAAGCAGAAACTATAAATAAAATGAGCAGATATAAAATACAAGTGGTTTTGTTGGATGAAGCCCTGACATTTGTTCGTTCTTTGCCGTTGAAGGTTCAGCAGAAAATAACCTACAATTATAAGAAAATCGAACATGGCATTGTTGATAAGGAACTCTTCAAAAAATTAGAAAACTCTGAAATTTGGGAGTTTCGTACTTTATTCAATGGAAACTGCTATCGCCTATTCTCTTTTTGGGACACGGAGACTGGAACTTTGATTGTTGCCACACATGGTATAGTCAAGAAGACCCAAAAGACTCCCCAAAAAGAAATTGCAAAGGCAGAAGAGATTAGACAACAATATTTTGAATTAAAACATTGATAGATATGGCACAGATGCATTTGACACCACTTTCTGAAGTGGTTGATGAAGTTTGGGGCAAGACAGGTACTAAAGAGCGTGACATGATGGAAATGCAGCTCAAAGAAGATGTTAATGCCTATTATTTGGGCGAAGCAATTCGTAAAGCTCGTAAAGCACAGAATCTCACCCAAGAGCAGCTCGGTGAACGTATTGGTGTACAACGAGCACAAATTTCACGTTTAGAAAAAGGAAATAGCACAATAACACTTCCCACGCTAAGTCGTGTTTTCCAAGCATTGGGTATTGCTACTGCGACACTTGATTTAGGAATTGCAGGTAAAGTCGCTTTGTGGTGATAAAGTGTGATTGATATGGAATAACACCAAGTTAGGCAAGAAATGGCTACAAGAACTTTAGGTTTCTTTGTAAATAAGAGGTGGCTTTGAGCCACCTCTTTCCGGCTGCTCCCTATTCGGTCGCAGCCTTCAGGCGAACCTTTCAGCTTTGCCTGTAAAGCGGTATCGACGATGCTTTTTTTATATACGTATGCACGCATAGCGATATTTATGTTTATATATCTATATGTTTTGTTTTCTGTATATCTATGTGCGCAACCGAAACCAACTCTCTTTATTTATAGGTCTATTCCTTTGATCATTTATATAGTCAAACAAAAAAGTAAGGTCATTGTTCTAATTGCTTTTTTATAAAGTTGTAACTTTTGTGGCATATCATTTATGTACTCCTTACCTTATATCTATATTTTAGTATTAATGTATATACATCTATATTGTCATACATCAATATGTCTATATTGACACAACCCCTTTCGCCAAGTTTTCTTCATGCACGGCAAAAGCTGTGTATTCAGCAAAACACCGCGAAACTGCCCAGGAGCAAAGCTTCTCTTCACTCCAGAGCAGCAAGGGAGATAGGTCGAACATTCTTCAGGGGCGTTGCGAACAACACCCCATACTACGGATGCTGCACACTTTCCGGGCTGCCATCTTCTAAAGCACGTAAAAAGGCTTAGGTGATGACGGTTATGCCGGAATGATTCTAAAAAAAATCTCGGATTGAACGAAACGGAAAGTCCTTAAAAAGGCAGATGAATCAGGAAATCCAGAATAATTTTATTGTTGAACCCTTTAAAGCAAATTTGATTATGGGAAAGATAGTTGATGAAAATATAAAAAAGCAGCTTGATAAGAGTATGGATTTCTTCTATGGCGAGACAAAGTATGCTCCTGTTACCAAACAGGAGTCAACCGAAGATGACCCAATGGCAAGCGAAGACCTTAACCAAAAGGTTCAGTATTTGCAAGGGCAGTTGACTGCAATGAAGGAAGCCTACCGTTTCCTTCTTGACAGCCTTTCAACAAACGGCTCGTCTAATTCTTTGCGTCAAGCAGCGAGCGAGTAAAACATGAGTGTAAAATCATCTATCATGATTTCACTAAAGGTAATAAAAAAAAGTAATATACTATAAATATATATGGAAATGTTTTACAAATGTTTCCGATAACTTCACGCATCTCTCATTTATAAAGGATTTTTTGCTGCGGCGCAGGCTGCTGTTGAGGAATAATTTAAAACTATATAAAATAATGAGCCATCGCTACTACTGCAGCGATGGCTTTTTTGTCTGTTCATATGCCTTTCTATTGTATAAAGAAATTGTTCATATCTATTTTATGATACCATTGTCTTTATCGCTGAGGCTGATTGTCTTTTCTGCCGACTTATGTCTGCTGCCTTGGTTGATGCGCCAGGAGATGTTGAGCGAAAATAGGTTGCCGCTGTCCTTGGAATAGCCGATGGTGCGTTTATAGAGATTTCGGTTCAGCAGTTCGTTCTCGTACGACTTGTAATGACTGCGGAATGGATTGACCCATGACAAAGAGAATTGCCAGTTGCGCCAGGTGTAGGATGCTTTCAGAGCGGAATAGGCTCCGTTGTAGCTTTTCGACTCGCCCTCAAAGAATCGGTTGCCGTTATCTATGTATCCTTGCAATGTAAATTTGCCGAGATAAGCCGTGATGTTGCCTGCGTAGTACCATGATGTGTAGCAGTGTGTATAGTTGTAGCCGAAATTGAAACATCTGTATATTCCTCCGTTGGCGGCCATCTGAAGTTTCTCGGGCAAGAGCCAGTAGCTGGCGTATGCCATGACGTCCAATGCGTCTATTTCCTTTTGATTGATCTGTGTATAGATGAATTGATTGTCATCGGTCCGTTCGTAGTGTGCCATGTTAGGTTTGAGGCATTGCTTGTAGTAGCCTTCCACTAAGGTTTGCAATCGTTGGGTGTTATATGATAGCTGCAACCGATGGTCCATGTCGTGTGAAGGCTTCAGGTCGGGATTGCCTACTGTCCATTCCATGCTGTTGGTGCGGACGGTAGCATCACTGGTCATGGCAATGCGAGACACTTTGTCCTGCATCTGATATGTATAACTCAACTGCATATTGTTATTGAACTGATATGTCAGCGAAGCCTTGGGATGGAAAGTCCAGTAGTCGTATCTGTGACCGTTCTGAGTGTAATGGATATAACTCGCACCTGTACCTAATGTATAGCGCAGTTGCTTTAGCATGCCCTTGATTTCGGTAAAGGCGTACAGGCGGTTGTTGTTCGTCCTGGTCAAAGAGGAAGCGTCACCCCGATAGTCGTTCTTGGTATATTTGTAACTATAGTTCAGACCTGTGGAGAGAGTAAAGGGCTTCAGTCTGTTCTCATATATTACTTCAGAAAGCAAAGAAGCCGTTTTGCCGTCTACCGCATATTGATAGGGTGTTCCCTCATCATAGAAACTATTGGTCTGTGTGGAGATATAGGTGCCAACTGCATTGGCTGTAAACGACTGACGTGGAGTGAACTGACGAAAGAAATAAATATCCAATACAGGCGAATAGCTCTTGTCGTCATCCCTGCTTGTCGCTCTGTATTGGCGGCTGCCATCCGTGATGTCCTTAATATTATAGTTGTCGGGAGTGTTATTGAAAGTCCCACTCAAGGATGTTTGAAAGACGGTTGCTGTGGAGTCTGCCCAGTTGTAGGTTAGCTTTGCCTCGTGTGCTATAGCTTTTCTAAGCGACTCCACATCGTTTCGTTCAATAGTGTAGATACTGCCGTCTGTCAAGGTGTATTCTGCCAACTGCTTGCTCTTTTCGCCTTTGTTTTTATATCCACTCACATCATACGAAAGCGACCATTCACTCTTTCCGTGGTTCCATTTACCATACACCGAGCCGTCGCCTTGCAAGGTGGTAAGAGCCGAAGTTATGTCCGTACCAATAGTATAACCGCTCTCGCTCCTGCGTGTAACGATATCAATTACATAGGCAATGCTTTCGCCATAACGAACGCCGGGGTTGTTTATAAAGTTTATCTTGGCAATATCCTTTGGATTGAGAGCCAACATCTCCTGTTTTCCTACAACAATGCCATTTACTCTCAGTTGAACGCTACCTCTGTTATCAATAGCAGTAATAGTATGGCTGATGTTGTCAATACGAATATTGGCAAGTGTGAGTTTCTCAAGAATGCTGTAACCATTGTTCGAAGCCTGCTTCTGTGCATCGGTAGGATAGATGAGCATGCCGTCAGATTTGTTCACTACCTTAGCGGCTTTTACCGTTACTTCATCAAGCGTGATAGTCTTGTCTACATTCTGAGCATAAGCGGAGAATGCAGAAGTCATAATAATTGAAATTGTTAATAATCGTTTCATTTTGCACCATTTTTTGTTTTATGGCGCAAATTTATATCCTCTTTACAAGATAGCCAATTATTTAGTCTGACATTTCCCTGACAATTGGCTGACAAACACCTATCTATTTGAGTTTCAAACTATAACTCTTACCCCGATCTGATTCGATTTTCAGCGTGCTATGTGTCTCTATGATAGGTTTTATACGTTTGATTAGCGTATAAAGTGTATTGCTTGCATCTGGTTTCTTAGGCCATAGTTGGTCGCAAATCTCCTGTTTCGATAGCGTATGAGAATCTGTCGTTATGAACATTTCGAGCAGGGAGTGTTGCATTGGAGTAAGATGAATCTGTTCGCCGGAAAGAGTCATGAATGTGTCCTGATGCAGCACTATGCCACCATACGACAGGCCTTGTACGAGAATTCTGGGCCTGTTTTTTCTCGTATACCACAAACAGCCCAATAACCAAAGTATTCCAACCATGAAAAGAGAGCATGAAGCTTTTTGGTCGGACATCATGAACGTCGTGGCAAAGCTGCAGTTTGCCTCTGCTACAAGTTGGGTTTCAAGGTGTCCGTCCCTGCGCACTGTTCGTATAGCAATACCGGCAGTATCCTTCAGTTCGGCTATAGTGATATAGTTCCGATAGCATTGGATAGTGTCGGTAGTAACCATATCGCCAGGCATCTTCGAGAGTGCTTGCTTTAATGCCTGGTTTACATCCTGTGCGATTCTGTTTTCTGTGTTATGATAGCTGTTCATGCTTGTGCACACACCGGAAAGCATGAGGAAGCAGAAGACGATGTAGGGAAGTATTTTCATAATCAAATGTTTATTGACTTTTTGTTTTTACCCAACATGTGTGGGGTATCTCTCTTTGTTCGGCAAAGATACACTTTTATTGTCTCTTATCCAACTGTTTCCATTTTTTATTCTCGCTCGTTAAGTTTTTTTTATCTAATAAGGTGTAAATGGCAACTACTCAGCACCCATATGGAGAACTGATAGTTATAAATGCTATACTTGTGTTATCAGCCTTACAACCCAAAGAAACTATCGCTTAATACAGGAGATTTTTTTCCTAATATTATATAAATGTTTTCTTTAGCCTATAAAAGTTCCGTTCAGAGTCTTTGAATGTCTGTTCAGAGCCTTTGAGTGTGCGTTCAAAGCCTTTGAATGTCCGTTCAGAGCCTTTGAATGTCCGTTCAGAGCCTTTGAATGTCCGTTCAAAGCCTTTGAACGGAGATTTCTATGTGATTTAATGATTTTTGTTGCGTGATTTAACGATTTTAGTTGACCACTCTAAGTATTATTGACAATACGAGTACACTCAGTTATGCCTTATTTATAATTCACGTTGACTTACTTAATTTTTAGTCATCTTACAGTTGACTACTTATGTCTATAGTCGCAAATAATACCTCAACGCTCTCAACGAACGGGTGGTCTCGGGATGCGAGAGGATGATAAACTCTCGAAGCAGGCGCTCGGGATGAAAACTGGTCTGCTCGAAATAAGGCTGCGAACTGGTACTTGCCTGAAAGACTCGCCCCGTCTTCATCGCCTTCAGCTGGCTGTAGCCGGGATATTCCTGCAGCAACTCGGCACGCGAGAGAGGATGGTCACCCCAATACTTTGTTGCCCAGACATCCACCTCGTCAGCCTTTGCCAAAATCTGCTCAGGACTCATGGGAAGACTGCCGCTATGGGTGTCGTCGGCAAAGAGATAACGGGCATGAGCATCCTGCAGCAAGGTGCCTATGGTGCTGCGTCCGCCAGAAACATACCACACGCTTCCCGTCTTGCGCTCGGTAAGGATGGAATAGCCTAAGGGCAATTTGGCTGCAAAGGCTTTCAAATGGAGATAAGATTTCTCTATGCCGCTAAAAAGACTGGTAGCCTTTTCGGAACCGTAGAGCAAGCCGTAAAACTTAATCCACTCAGAACGGCCCAAGGGCGAGGTCTCCATGTAGTCGGCAGCCTCGATGATAGGTATTTGCAAGGCCGAGAGTTTGCCGTAACCACCGCTGTTCTCGAAGGGCGAGAGAAGCAGGGCATCGGGACGGAGCGACATGATGCGCTCGATATCTGGCTGCATGCTGGAACCGCAGTTGGATATGTAGGGACGAGACTTGTGTGAAGTACGCCTCTGAACATCGGGAATAAGGATGTACTCGAGGTCGCAGACACCCGCAATGGCTTGCTGACGGCCCAGCTCGTAGAGCAGCTGACAATGGGCTGAAGTGGTGATGATGCTCTTCGTCAGGGGTGTGCGCAGGATGTCGCAGGGTGTTGTTCCTGTAATTGCTGTCTTCTGGTCGGCCAGTTTCTTAGCCACCTCGTCGCCTTCTGCCCCCTTGGGAACGAGTAGATAGCGATGAAGCTCCCCACCCTGTTTCCAGGGATTGAGCACCACAGCCTCAGTATAACCCTCGTGGCGAATGAGTTGTAAGTACTTCGCATAGTCGAGCTGGATGGTGTCGCCCGAAGCCTGAGCTGTAGCAGTTCGGTTTCCGCACGAGTTGAACAACAGCATAAAGCCAGAGAGCCATACCAGCACACAGAGCGCCAGCATATTATAACGTTGATAATACCTTTTTGTTATTGTCATGATTTTTTTAATAATGGAAGTTCAAGAAGTTAATCAACAACTACTTGAAAAATCAGAATACCACTTTCTTGCCCTTGTGGATGTATATTTTGCCGCGTTCCACACGTTCCACTCTTTGCCCTGTAAGAGTATAGTAGGCAGCATCTCCCTGCATCTGGTGATCAGGAACTGTGGGGAGCTGGATGCCAGTAGAAGGACGTTTGCGAGGTGTGATGATGTAGGGATTGTCATCGTAGCCGTCCACGAGATGAAGGTCGACCACGGAACTGACCTCTGTAGAGGTCTCTCCTAACCATCCGCAATACTGGAAGATGCCCGTCTTTACACGGATGAAATCAATATGGTCAAGAACTACTTGATTGCCCTCATCATCTACCGCCCAGTTGATATCGAAGGAAGAATAGAGTGAATCGGTGGCGGGACAAGCATCCGCATAGCCATAGGCATCCTTGGCATAACGATACTGCACCCAATAGGTACCCTTTCCACTGGTATCGATGGCATTGTTGGGCAACTTACCACCCTTAAAAGTCAGTTCATCCTTACCTTCCCAAAGAGGCCAATACGACTGACGATGATAAACATTCTTGCAATGATAGCCGGTAGAATCACGGCGTTCACCATTCTTGTCTGTCCACGAACATTCCCATTTGATATAATTATCGTGGGAGGAGCCGAACTGCGAATGTTCACCGCTTTCCGCCGTAGGCTTGTGATAAGTGATTTCGAAGTCATGGATTTCGGAGGTATAGTATTCCGAGCCTGCAAGCTCATACCATTTTGCCGACTCTAAGTTCTTGCCGACTCCCACATATACGATACCTGGTTCGATGGAACCACCAATCGTAGCTGCACCATAAATTGGGTCAGCGTTAGCGTAGAATCCATTGCCCAATACAAGGAAGTCTGAACCCGGCTTGTTTTCGATGGCATGATCGAACTTCACTGTGATATATCCGCCGAAGGTACCAAGATGAACAAGCGCATCACTGTTCAACTGTTCCTCACATCTCTGATTGACCTCCTCTTGGGTAGTGTTCTCATCAGCAGAAGGCAATGTATTAACAAATTGCCCTGGAGCAGGATGATATTCCAAGACTTGCACTTGCTGAGTCTGTGCCTGTCCACAAAGGCCAAACACAGACAAAGCAGAAGTCACTATAATTTGCTTCACGTTCAAAATGACAAAAATTATTTATAGATTTCAATATCATCGATTACGAGATAAGCAGGAGCGGCAAAACCAGCGCCGTTATCTTGGTCTTTAGAGAACTCATAATTAATCTTTAAGGTATTAATTTTACCAAGAGAAGACAAATCAACATAAGCCCAATCGGTCAAAGACTTCTTACCATCTTGAATACGATACTTCACGATACCCTGAGAGATACCTGCAGCATCGAAACCCTCGAATGTAACATCGATAAAGGTGTCATCAGTAGCTGCTTGGTTAAAGCTATCGCCTTGGGTCAAAGAATGGAGAAAATAAGAGTTGTTGGTAATCCACATACCCTTGATTTGGCGAGCTACACCATCCTGGAAATCCAATATAGCACGAGAATCTGTAGCATACGGGCTGCCATCATCATAACCGTATGTCACAAGGAAGTTGTCACCAGAGTGAGCAGGAGTTTCTGTAGGCAGAGAAAGCTGCGTATTGGAGCTACCATTTGCAATATCACAATGATAATTAGAAACAGCAGCTCCACCTGACCAATAAGCCCAACTACCATATGCATTATTCAACTTCGAGTGCAAAGATGTCACTTCGTCTGTCCACTCATAGACACCTTCGTCTGTATAAAAGCCACCGCCATCAGCTCCATAAAGTAATGGACCACCATATTCAGGTGTATCTATCAATGCACTCCATTTACTGCCCTCGAAATCAATCGTATAATAAGGTGCTTCCTTCACGAGACCCATCACGCTATACTGGGCAGTACGCTCATTGAAAACAACGAGCACAGAATCCTGCTGATAACCACTCTCGATGGTATAGAACTTAGTGCTTCCTTTGGTTGCAGTACCAGACACTGCGATAGGAGCATTAGCATCCCCCTCTGGACCGAAATAGAGGTCTGAACCAGTATTGGTGGTAGCCTGGAACTTGAAAGTATTATTAGCCTTCGGCATAAGTTTACCTGCCCACATATAGTCAGCGATAAGGCTCATACCTTTTAATTGGAAAGAAGTCGCCATACCAAAAAGACTTACACTCTTCAAGTTGGACTTATATACAGGAGCCTCAGCAGGCAAAGTTATTTTATCATCAGTAATTGTAATTGTGGTACTCTCCAAAGGGAAAGCATACTTCTTGCCATTTGACTCAACTGTGAATGAAGTTTGTGCAGAGGCAACCAATGGCATTGCCATCAACAATGAAACAAATATCTTTTTCATACTTTTCTAATTCTTTTACTTGATTACTTTTCTTGTTTTACCATTACTCTTGATAATATAGATTTTGCCCGGTACAATATGTGAGGCTTTTGTACCATCTATATTGTAGATTTCCTCGATATTCTTGCCTTCAACAACTACGTTATCTTTGATTCCAGTAGGAGTGAAATCATGGCTTTCAGCTGTGATTTTCTCAACATCAGCACAGTCAGCCAAAACAAGTTGCTTGTTGTCAGCCATAGAGAGTACACATAGCTTTCCATCCTCGGTCTGAATCTTTGGTCGATCGGTGAAAGCCACATACTTGCTACCACCTGATTTAAGAGTCACGCATACCGCATTAAGCGTAGGTTTCTCTTCACCAGAGGCGAAAGCAGAAAGAGCAATGAAAGGCATTGCCATCATAAGTAAATACTTTCTCATAAATGAATTGTTTTTATGTTAATACTATGCCCTTACAGAGGGCGATTTTTCGTTATTTTAAAGTCACCTCAGAATCCCCAACATTTCATTAAAAATGTAATTTATGGCAAAGCCAAGAAGTGGGCGGGATTCAAGCCATCCAAGTAATACTTGTTGAGCTGTTTTCCTTGCCTGTCAAACTCAAAGACATAGCCATTGGTGGCATAACTCCTCGCATCCGACACATAGAGATGACCTGAATAAGGAGAGATATAAATGCCATAGGGTGACTGCATCTGCCGGATGACTTCCTCTGCACCAGCATATTCTGCCAGTCCCTCTTCCACTTGCATGGAAGGCAAGCTAATGGTATGTATAGAGTACTGATATTCACCAGTATTATAGGAAAAGGCAGAACCTATGGTATAGAACTTACCATCATACGTGCAGTTATAGGTGGCAGGGAAATCAAACACCCAAAACTCCTCACTCTCCATGTTGAGCACCACAGACTTCGGTTCCACATCGTAGTAATCTCCACAAGAGTTGATGCAGATAAACTGTCCGCATTGCGACATCTTACCATAGAGATTGATGCAACCCGTGTCAATGCGCTTGAGTTCCTTCATCGTCTGGGCATCTATCACCGAGACGGTGGTCTCATAATCATGTCCCTCTTGGAAGGAATAGCCTCCCGTATTGGCGACAAAGAGCCGCCCCTTGTAATAAGCGATGCCCTCAGGCTCATAACCCACATGGCAGGTATCCACGATTTCCTTCGTTCTCACATCCACCTTCGCCACATAACCATGGTTGGCATACGAGGTACAATAGAGGTAGTCGCCATCTGTAGTCAATTTGCGGTTGTTCGGAATATCCTCGGTGGCAGCTATCGCCCTACCATCCGAATAGATATACTGGATGATGTTCGACCAGTTCACAGAGATGGCTATCAAGGTATCGTTTACCTGAATGATGTCATTGCCTGTGTCACCCAGACGATGCTTTGGATTTTGCTTCTGATACCACTTGTTGACGAGCGTTCCCTGATCGAGATAAGAGATGCAGGAGTTGTCCATGCCCCATAATCCCTCACAGAGTATCAAGAGCTTGTCCTCCGTCTTCGTAGGTGTAGAGATGACGACTTCATCGTTCACCTCCATCCGGCAGCCCGAAAATAAGATAACCAGCATCACTAGACAAATACCCCATCTGCCTCTATGTTCTTGCCAGCCTTTATTTTTTATCAATTGAATCTTCATTCCAATCTTGAATTATTTGCAAGAGAATTATCTTTCCCTTCGGCCGATGACCGTTGGTTCTTCACTCTTGGTTCTTCACTTTTAAAGTTCAAACTTCACCGTACATTTCCAGTTTCTTCCTGGCATCGGATAGCGTTTCACCACCTCATGCCGAGAATCGGTCAGGTTGTTGCATTCAAGGGTCGTTTGCAACACATACTTCCCTATCTTGAATCGCTTGTTCAACTTCAAGTCTATCGTGTACCAATCGCCCAACAGGTCGTCGGCATTATTGGACACCAACGCAAAGCGCTCACCTGTATAAAGGAATGAGGTGCAGAGCGAATAGGAATCATATCCCAAGTCAAGAATGACCGAACCCGAATGCATCGGTGAGTACGGAATGTAATTCTTGTACTCAGGATCGGAAGGCATCGTATAGTCCTTGTCTATCTGATAGGTATAGTTGGCATTAGCCGCCAATGAGAACTTGCCCCAGTCCTGATTATACCCACCAGAGAAAGATGCACCATACGACTTCACCTTGCCAAAGTTGACCATCGACCAGCGGAACTGACACTTCATCGGTATCGCCACGATCTTGTCATCAATATGGTTATAATACCCATCAACCGCAAAATGGAATCGCTTACCCTTATAGTCGATACCCGCATCCCATTGCGAGGTATATTCCGGATTCAACTTCGTATTGCCCACCAAGGTATAGTACAAGTCGTTGAGCGTAGGAGCTCGGAAGATGCGCTTGTGGAAGGCACGGAAGATCCACTCGTCTTTCTTGTATGACAAGAGGAACATCGGGGTGAGCTTTTGCATCGCATCGGCCTGTGCCACGGTATGATCCTGCACATGTGTGTAGAGCAGCGCCACATTGGCCTCCCATCCCTTGTACGAACCGATGAGCGAGAGGAGCGACTTGGAGTCGATGCGATAAACGTAGTTGAAGCGATAGACATCGCAGTCGAGGTCGGACCATCGCAGGTCTGTACTCGCTGTCAGTGAGAGATAGGTACTGTTGTAAGAACCAGCCACAGAGGCGTATAAGTCCTGTTGGGTGTAGTGATTGTTGCAGTACATAGCGGCAGCATTGGTCGATGGGTCCTGCAGATAATGCAGATAGTCGAACGCATACTTCATGTTGGCCTTCAGACCGAAACGGCTCCACAGTTTCTTGTACGAAGCCTGTGCGAAGAAGTTCTGATCCCATTGCCGGTCGGTGGAGTCCCATTGGTCGGAGAGTCGTCTGACGACAGGACCTGGCAAGCCCCTTTCGGAGTTATAATAATAGGTGTGGACCGACAGTCCCCGATAGAAGCCTGCTGCCTCAAGCCGGTAGAAGGTGATGTCGGAATTGTGACGGCGCCCTATCGTGTCTTCCGAAGCCGACTGGAACCGGAACTTATAGTCGCCGTCGCTGTGCTGATATTCCCCATCTACAAAGAGCCAGTTCTTCAAGGAGAAATAGAGTTTGGCTTTCTGCAGTCCAAACGATCCCAGTCCGTACTCGCCCGTCAGCGTGGTACGGTCTGGACGACGGGTCTGCATATAGACCGTAGCAGCCGAGGCATACTCGGAAGCCGACTGCAGACGCTCGTTCCTGTTGGCGTTGTATAGCGACACAGACATCATGTTGGACAAAGAATACTTGCCCAAATCCACCTGTCCGTTCTGTGCGTTGGTGATACGAATTCCGTCGAGATACACGCCGACATGCTGCGATCCGAGCGACCGCACGTTGACGGTCTTCAGTCCGCCCAGTCCACCATAGTCTTTGATCTGCACGCCCGAGAAATACTTCAGGGCATCGGCCACGGAGGTGGTAGACAGGTTCTGCAGCATCTCGCCCTGGAGGGTCTGACTGGGTGTAAGGTAATGAGGGTGCTCGCCCACACACACCACCTCGTCGAGCGAGAGCGTGTCGCGATGAATCGTACCTACATTCTGCGCATGACAGGGCATCACACAGAGGCACAATAATCCTTTGCAGATTTTCTTCATCTTATCCTAAAAAACTTAATGGTTCTCCATCCCAAAACCTAACCCACGAGGCGGGATAGAATCATAGACAGAAAGCGTAAATACTTATAGTATGCTGATCGATACATACAGTGAGCACACACATTGTCTCTCTATGGCAACGGCAGGTCTTCTGGCTCGCGTCGTCAAACTCGTTCAAGCGGTCTTCCCGAAAAAATGTCAGTGACCATCATGCTTGCCCAATAAGACGCATACAGCAGCGGGACTGCTCAGGCTTCTCACCTGATTCCCTTTTCATCGCAACACCTCCTATTGCCTCAGCGGAACGAAGATAGTTGCGAACCAATTGCGGCTGCAAAGGTAAATAAAAAATATGAACCCACCAAGGTTTCTTGTTTATTTTTGTTAAAAGCTTTCAAACATAATAAACCATTTACCCGAAATGTCATCTTTTTTTTAGTGTAAGTCGTGAGGGGACAAGAAGATAACTTCTCAAAAAACAGATATCAACAAATAATATATAAAGGATGAGAAAAGTAAGAACAATCACAAAGGCAATCGTAGGCTTGATGATAGCCTCAATGCCCTTCTCGGCAGAGGCACGTCAATGGAGTCTGAAAGACTGCATCGACTACGCCCTGGTCAACAACATCTCGTTGCAGAAAACACGTCTGCAGGCAAAGAGTGCCCACGAAGACTATCTGCAGTCGAAGGCTGCCTTGTTGCCATCGCTCAGCGCATCTACCAACCAGAATGTCAACTACACGCCATGGGTGGCCAACGGCATCTCTGGTGACGGATACTCCAAGGCTTCCATCGACAAGGTGTACTACAACGGCACGTACAGCGTGATGGGCAACTACACCCTTTACGACGGCGGCAAGCGACAGGCGCAGGTGAAACTCAACAAACTGGTGGGCGAGGCTGCACAACTCGATTCTGCCACACAGGCTGCTAAACTGCAGGAGCAGATAGCCCAGCTCTACGTCCAGATACTTTACTCCACCGAGGCCATCAACGTGAACCAGGAGAGCTATCAGTCGAGCTTGGAGAACGAGAACCGTGGCAAGGAGATGGTAAAGATCGGCAAGATGTCGAAAGCCGACTTGGCTCAGCTCACCGCTCAGAGAGCACAGGATGCATACAACATTGTGGAGGCAAAGAACAATGTGAGAAACTACAAGCGACAACTCAAGGAACTGTTGCAGATAACCGACGAAGAGGCTTTCGACGTGGTGATGCCCAACACGACCGAGGCGATGGCGCTGGCTGAGATTCCTGCCCTGCAAAGTGTTTACACGGCTGCTCTCGACCGTCGACCCGAGATGAAGGTCTATCAGAACCAGTTGGCACAGAACGACCTGGACGTGAAGATAGCCAAAGCTGGCAAACTGCCAACCATCGGTTTGAATGCAGGCTTGTCTACGAGTACAACTTCCATGAATACAAACAGTTGGGGTTCACAGATAAAGAACAACTTCAATGTAGGCGGTGGCTTCAGCGTGAGCATTCCGCTCTTCGACAACCGACAGACAAAGACAGCTGTCAACAAGGCTTGCATCCAGCAACAACAGATTCTTCTCGACATGAAGAACGAGCAGACACAACTCTACTCCACCATCGAGAACTACTGGCTGCAGGCTAACACCAACCAGAGTCAATACCAGGCTGCCAAAGTGAGCCGCGAGAGCGCACAGGAAAGCTACAACCTGCTGAGCGAGCAGTTCCGCTTAGGACTGAAGAACATCGTGGAACTTCGCACAGGCAAGGACAACCTGTTGCGTGCCCAGCAGAACGAGTTGCAGGCAAAATACCTCGCTATCCTCAACCTCGACATGCTGAAGTTCTATCAGCAAGGAAGAATCTTGTAAGGGTAAAAAAGTAAAAAGGTAAAAAAGTAAAAAAGTAAAAAAGTAAAAAACATTCAATATGAAAAAGCTGAAGATAAGCAAAGTTTGGATTGCCATGACAGTTGTGGTAATCATAGCCGTGGCTGTCTGGACACTCTCAGGCGGAAAGGAAAAGGAAGAAATCAACTTCAAACAGGAGAAGGTGAGTCTGCAGACCCTGCAGAACAGCGTGACTGCCACAGGTACCATCGAGGCAGTGACAAGTGTCACCGTGGGTACACAGGTATCTGGTATTGTCAACAAACTCTACGTTGACTACAACAGCCAGGTGAAGAAGGGCCAGATCATCGCCGAACTTGACAAGACCAACCTGCTGAGCGAGCTCAACACCGCCAAGGCCAACATGGCAAGCGCCCAGAGTCAGCTCAACTACCAGAACGCCAACATGAAGCGCTATCAAACCCTCTACCAGAAAGGACTCGTCAGCGCCGACGACTATGAGAACGCCCTCCTCACTTATCGACAGGCCAAGGAGCAGGTGGCCACAGCCAAGGAACAGGTGCAACGTGCGCAGACCAACTTAGGCTACGCCACCATCACCTCGCCTATCGACGGAACCGTTATCTCGAAGAGTGTGGAGGAAGGTCAGACCGTGGCTGCCAGTTTCAACACTCCTGAGCTCTTCACCATCGCCAAAGACCTGACCAACATGCAGGTAGTAGCCGACGTGGACGAGGCTGACATAGGCGCTGTGAAAGAGGGCGACCGCGTTACCTTCACCGTCGACGCTTATCCCGACGACACCTTCGAGGGTACAGTGAAGCAGGTTCGTCTGCAGGCTACGACAACCAACAACGTGGTAACCTACGAGGTGGTGATCAGCGCACAGAATGCCGCTCTGAAACTGAAACCGGGACTCACCGCCAATGTCACTATCTACACGCAGGAACGCACTGGCGTGCTGGCTGTAGCCAACAAGGCGCTGCGCTTCACACCTACCAAGGAAACCGTAGGCAAAGACATGAAGATAGTTGACTGCAAGGGCAAGAACAAGGTGTGGACCCTTGACGGCAAAACCCTTACCGCTCACCCAGTGAGCATCGGTCAGACAGACGGAATGCATACAGAGATAACAAAGGGACTGAAGGCTGGTCAGCAGATTGTGACCGAAATCGTGGTGAACACACCCGAGGACGACAGCGACGACCAGCAGCAAAGCCAGGGACTGATAGGCGGACCGCGTCCAAGGGGAAAGAAGAAGTAAGGGTTTGCTGTCACTTCTCAATCCAGCGAAAGTTTATTCTCAACCCAGCGAAAGTTCAATAAAAGTACAATCATCATGTCAGAAAACATAGAAAACAAAGCCAGCCAAGACCAGAAGGTCGTGATTGAGCTCGACAACGTAAGGCGCGACTTCCTCGTAGGCGACGAGACGGTTCATGCCCTCAAGGGCGTGAGCTTCAAGATCTACGAGGGCGAGTTTGTCACCATCATGGGTAAGTCGGGATCGGGCAAGTCTACCCTGCTCAACCAGTTGGGTTGTCTCGACACCCCATCGAGTGGCGAATACTACCTTGACGGCGTATCGGTACGCACCATGTCGCGTTCGGAGCGTGCCGTGCTGCGCAACCGCAAGATTGGTTTTATCTTTCAGAACTATAACCTCCTGCCCAAGACCACGAGCGTGGAGAATGTGGAACTGCCCCTGATGTACAACCCCTCGGTAACAGCCGAGGAGCGCAAGCAGAGGGCGATAGAGGCGCTGAAGGCCGTAGGACTGGGCGAACGTCTCTATCACAAGAGCAACCAGATGTCGGGTGGACAGATGCAGCGTGTGGCCATAGCCCGCGCCCTGGTCAACAACCCCGCCGTCATCCTTGCCGATGAGGCAACGGGCAACCTCGACACACGTACAAGTTTCGAGATTCTCGTGCTCTTCCAGAAGCTCTACGCTGAGGGACGTACCATCATCTTCGTGACCCACAACCCCGATATTGCCAACTATTCGAGCCGTAACATTGAGTTGCGCGACGGTCACATCATCAGCGACGAGTACAATCCGCACATCCTTTCTGCCGCCGAGGGGCTCGCTGCCCTGCTGGCGAATACGGATGAGTAATTTTTCAATATTAATGATTTAAAATGCGATGAATTATCAGAATCTATTCAAGATAGCCATCAGGGCGATCGCAGCCAACAAGATGCGGTCGTTTCTCACGGCTTTGGGTATCATTATAGGTATTGCTGCCGTCATCACCATGCTCGCTATCGGACAGGGCAGCAAGGCAAGCATCAAGGCCAACATCGCCGAGATGGGAAGCAATATGATCATGATTTCGCCGGGTGCCGACATGAGGGGCGGTGTGAGACAGGACGCCTCTGCCATGGAGACCCTCAAACAGGCTGACTATCAGACTATCAAGGACGAGTGCAACTATATCTCTGCCATCTCGCCTACCGTCAACAGCAGCGGTCAATGGATCAACGGCAACAACAATACGCAAAGTTCCATCTACGGTGTGAACCAGGACTACCTGAGCATCCGACAGCTCAAGGTGGCCGACGGTGAGATGTTTACCGACAACGACATCAAGGCGGCTGCCAAGGTGTGCATCCTGGGACAGACAGTGGTGGATTATCTCTTCCCCGACGGCAGCGACCCCGTGGGCAAGGTGGTGCGATTCAGCAGCATCCCCTTCCGTGTGGTGGGTGTGCTGAAGAAGAAGGGCTACAACTCCATGGGCATGGACCAGGACGACCTGGTGCTGGCGCCCTACACCACCGTGATGAAACGCATACTGGCCCAAACCTACTTGGGCGGCATCGTCTGCTCGGCGATTACCGAGGAAGCTTCGCAACCGGCTCAAGACCAGATAACGGAGATACTGCGACGCAACCATAAGCTCAAGGACGCCACCGATACGACCGAGGCTGACGAGGACGATTTCAACATCCGTTCGCAGGAGGAGATTTCGAGCATGATGAACTCCACCATGTCGACCATCACCATCCTTCTTGGTTCTGTGGCAGGCATCTCGCTCCTCGTGGGCGGTATCGGCATCATGAACATCATGTATGTGAGTGTGACGGAGCGCACCCGTGAGATTGGTCTGCGCATGAGCGTGGGAGCACGTGGTGTCGACATCCTCAACCAGTTCCTCATCGAGGCCATCCTGCTCAGTGTGACAGGCGGTGTGATAGGTGTGCTGTTGGGAGTCAGTCTGTCGGTAGGACTGCAACAGTTCCTGCACGTAGCCACGCAGATAGAGCCCTGGAGCATCATCATGAGCTTTGCTGTTTGTACCTTCACAGGTGTCTTCTTCGGCTGGTATCCTGCCAAGAAAGCTGCCCGCCTCGACCCTATCGAAGCCATCAGATACGAATAAAAATCTCCCGCTATTCTGCACAATAATTTCCCAATCGGGACGTTATTGTAGCAGAAAAGAACAAAAAACACTATAAAACATGATACTAAACTGTGTCGTTATTGACGATGACCCAGAGGCTCTGAACCAGATAACGAGCCACATCAAGCGAACACCAACCCTACAACTTATTGGTGCTTATACCAGTGCGCGGGAGGCTGTAAGAGACGTGAGGAACGGACATGTCGACGTGCTCTATCTCGCCATACAGATGCCCGAACTGAGCGGCATTGAGTTTGCTCGTCTCGTGCCGGAGAGTTGCCGTCTGGTCTTCACCACAGCCTATAAGGAGTATGCCTTCGACGGTATCAAGGCTGGAGCTGCCGACTATCTGCTCAAGCCCATCAGCTTCGAAGACTTTCAGGAGTCGTACAAGCGAGTGAGGGCTACCTTTGACGAATACCAGTTGCAGGACCCGATAGAGCGCGACCGCTGTTTAGTAGCCAGGGTTGAGAATAAGTTTGTCCGTATCGACCTCGACGATATTCTCTACATCGAGAGCATGAACGACTATGTGCGTTTCTATCTCACACAGGGCCGTAAGGTCACGACCTTCTCCAACCTCAAGCGACTGGAGAGCCGTCTGCCCCGCCAGCAGTTCAAGCGCATCCATCGTTCGTTCATCGCCAACCTCTGCCGCATGGACTCCATCGGTCACATGCGCATCTATTATGGCGAGACCAGCATCCCTATCTCCGATTCCTACAAGGATGCCGTCTACCAGTTCGTCAACTCGCATTTAGCTTAAGGGAAGGAGATTCCCCCATAAAAGCCTTCCTTTCAGAAAGGAAATATTTCTTCGGGAGAGTGAACGAAAGTTGTGGCGCCATGATCCACGAGGAATTCTTTGTCACGGAAACCCCATAACACGCTGATACAAGGCATTTGGCAGTTGCGGGCAGTCATGATGTCGACGTCGCTGTCGCCAATGTACACAGCGCCAACCCTGTCGGCACCCAACTGGCGCAGGGCTTCCTCTACCGTGTCGGGCGCAGGCTTCTTCCTGATGTTCTCACGCTCTCCTATCGCCACATCCACCAGGTCGCCAAAGAAATGACGGCAGAGCGCCTGCGTGGCAGCATAGAACTTGTTGCTCACCACAGCCACTTTCTTGTTTCTCTCCTTCAGTCTGCTCAACAGATCCATGATGCCGGGATAAGGCGTGGTGGTGTCGAGGTTGTGCTCCATATAATGCTTTCTGAAGTCGGCATAGGTCTTGTCGAAGAGCGGATTGCTGTCGCCCTGAGGAATAGCACGCTCCATGAGTTTGCGCACGCCGTTGCCCACAAATCTCCTGACGTCGTCGACAGAGTGCTCCTCCATCCCGTTGGTGCGAAGGGCGTAGTTGCAGCTCGCAGCCAGGTCGTCGAGTGTGGAGAGCAACGTGCCGTCGAGGTCGAAGACATACGTATCATATTCCCTTATTCCTTCTTTATAATCCTTTGTTTCCATCATTTTTCTGTTATTGAACTTTGCAAAGTTACGTCAATCTTGCCGAAATAATAAGGAATTAACCTATTTTTACCTATACTTGAATAATATAAGCCCAATAATTTTGTCAATTCCACGAATAAATGTACTTTTGCAGCGAAATTCATGCACAAAAACAAAACACAAAAATGAAGAAAAAACAAAGCAAGACCGCTTACAAGTTTTATTTCTATGGCGCCTTGGTGTGCCTCGTGGCGGTAATCGTCATTACTTATATCTATGGCTTTTCCTCATTCTCGAAAAGCGAGAAGACAGAATATGTCTATATTGACGAGGACGACAATATAGACTCCGTTTATCATAAGCTCGCGCCGATAGCCCGCGCCATCCCGATGCAGGCTTTCCGCACCCTTACCCATCACTCCGAATACGCCGAGCATATTCGCACGGGTCGCTATGCCATCCATCCCGGTGACGGTTCGCTCAAGACATGGCGCCACCTGAAGAACGGACTCCAGGAACCTGTCAACCTGACCGTTCCATCGGTCCGGACACTCGACAAACTCGCAGCTGAGTTGGGACGCAAGCTGATGCTCGACAGCGCTACCATCTGCCATGCCCTTACCGACGAGGCCACCTGCGAGAAGTATGGCTACGACACGGCCACCATCGCCTGTATGTTTATCCCCAACACCTACGACATCTACTGGAACGTGTCGCTCGACAAACTGCTCAGCCGCATGAAGAAGGAGTCGGACAAGTTCTGGAACTTTGAGCGCACACAGAAAGCGAAGAACATGAACCTCACCCCGCAGCAGGTCATCACCCTGGCAAGTATCGTGGACGAGGAGACAGCCAACGACGGTGAGAAACCGATGATTGCGGGCATGTACTACAACCGTCTGATGCTTCGCAATGCTGAATATCCTGAGGGAATGCCTCTTCAGGCCGATCCTACCATCAAGTTCGCCTGGAAGCGTTTCGAGCTGAAGCGCATCTACAACAACCTGCTCAGCATCCGCAGCCCCTACAACACCTATCGCAACCCAGGACTGCCTCCAGGGCCTATCCGCATCCCTACTGTTGCCGGCATCGATGCCGTGCTCAACCACATCCATCACGACTATCTCTACATGTGTGCGAAGGAGGATTTCAGCGGCACCCACAACTTTGCCCGCACTTACTCCGAGCACCTCGACAACGCTGCCAAATACTCAAAGGCACTCAACGAGAGAGGAATCAAATAAATAATCCCCCACTCACATCTCTTAACAAGCTTTCAAAGACACAGCAGCCTCTTAGCGATGGCACCACATAGTCAACGCTCTGCCTGCCGTTCGAGGTGTCACTCGATAGATTCTGATGAATAAAACATTGAGGGTGTGTCACAAGTCTAAATAATGGCAGCTGAGGACGGGCTGAAAGCCCAGAAGCTCTTAGCCCAGGGCAGCGCCCTGGGTAATGTTGGCAAGATCAAGGTCGCCCTGAAAGGTAGGGTGTTCAAAATCCGTTTAAAATTTGGCACGTTTTTTAGTCGAATAATCGGTTTAACTAACTGATATTTCAATAATTATCGACACGAAT
>OGHD01000015.1_pt1 | contig 97243 bp, 129 predicted proteins | sample 1571341 | NCBI WGS metagenome assembly OGHD01 (sample SAMEA2582026, study PRJEB24529) | metagenome | biome: Human gut stool | place: China | collected 2011 | reverse complement strand
CTTTGTAAAGCACTCGCTTACCGAATTGAATTGCAAGATTTGTTACTGTAATCATCTTAATTTTATAAGTCCCTTATTATCAATTATTTATAAATTCTTGTTTTCTGTTGCTTGCATATTGCTGACAAAGTTTATATTATTGTCACAACATAAATCCCTGTGCAAACTCTTTCTGCGTAGAATTTGTTCTTCCTAAGCTCGTCAACAAGTTTTCTGACGCAAGAGCTTTCTGTTTCTATTAAGGCAAAGCCTAAGCCGATATACCCAATCTTTTCTGTTGCTATTCTAGAGTTTACAAGTTTGTTTACGGCCTCGTCGCCTTGGTACATAAAGTATCCGTAGAAGTCTGCGTCTGGTCTTATGTCATCAAATTGTTTCCCGATGATTATTAACTTGGAACTCGCTTCCGTTTCTTCGAAAAAGCGCGCTACATCTTCGCAAGCTCTTGCTAGATCAAATCTATTGTAGATTTTTCCATCAAGGATTTCTTTAGCTGTTTTCATATATCACTACTTATTTCAATTTTCTTGTTTTCTTTTTCTTCGTAGTTTGAGAAGTATTGCACCTGCATCTCATGCTTGATGTTGTCTATGCTTAGATATATAGACCTCTTCGAGCCTTTGGATGGGTTGTAGTGCCACATATACATATCAATTCCTTCCCATTTCATGTCCCCGTTTTCCCCTTCAGGGTACTTCTGTTTGTATTGCTTGAGAAGTGTGAAGTATGCGTCCTCCAGTTCGCTTTGAGTCCTATTTTCGAAAATGAACTTTACTTGCGTGATAGAGTCGTTGCTAGTGTCGTAATGCACTTCTTCTCTTACGTTAGTAAAACCCGCAAATTTTACCTTGAACTTTTTTACTCCAGAAACCGTTTCGTATGGCCTGTATCCCTTGGTCACAAGGAATGCAGTGTATTTCTTGCTGGTCGTAGTTATGTCTCTTCCCATTACTACTTGCGAATAAGAAGCACTGGAGAATAATGCTGCTGTTAATATGATTAATATTCTCTTCATAATATCAACATTTATAATTAATTATATTGCCTTTAATGCCCCAAGAACCTTGAACACTTTCGTTATAGCCTCCTTTGGTATCTCCTGATCCTCGTACTCATCATTGTAGGCATGGAGAGTGAAGTGCTCGTCGTCCGGACCCTTGCGAATGATCTTCACTGTTCTGAGGTCGTTAGTCGTCATGATTGCGTATACCTCATTCATCGGCAAGAACTCGTTCCAATCAAGGATCTGCTTCAGAGCGATGATGTCTCCGTTGCTTATAAGGGGCTTCATGCTGTCACCTGATGTTCGGCACCAGAAATCCGCATTCTCGTAGCCTGGTACTGAAATATGCTTCCTTGGTACGTTAGGAGAGTCATTGTACATCTCGCTAAAGCCCAACGCAAAGTCTACGTCATAGAAAGGCTTTGCGTCTTCTCCGTACGCGCATTGAGTGAACGCCTTGTCGATTGATCGGTTAAGCGAATCTTTATCGAATCCTAACGAATAGGTTCGTTTCTCGCCTTCTCCGGTTTCGAGCCATTCCCTATTTACGCCTAGGGCATCACAGATTAATTTGATATCTCTAGGCATAACTGGATATTCTCCTTTCATCTTCTTGCGGAACCCTGACGGATCAATCCCCACCTTCTTAGAGAAAGAATTGGCGTTATCAGCTCCTTCCGACATGAGAACCTTAATTCTCCCGATAATTCCTTCTTTTTCCATAATTAAGTTTTATATATGCAACTAAAAAGCCGCAAAATGTTAATAAATATTTATTATCCCGAAAAATATCGGGATTTCTTTGGAAGTTTCGGGATTTTTCCATACCTTTGCAATCGTCAAACTGGTAAAAACAGAAAGACGAAATGCGGAGGGACTGAGATTTATCCCATTCCAAGCAACTATACACTGCAAAGATACGGGTTTTTCTTGGTTTCTCCAAATATTTTTAGTTAATATGAGTAAAAACAATAAAGTTTAAGCGATGAAAGCAAGTAAAATACAAGTTAGTGATATCCGAAGTATCGGAGTAGGCGGTTCTATTACCGTCGAGCTTCCTAGTTACCTTGCTTGCGTCTCTGCCAAAAATACGGTCGGCTACGTCAAGAAGGCTTACCCTAGAACTGATGGCTGCACTTACTATTGCAGAATCAATGGTAGCACGATTACAATCGGAGTGGCGGAAGCGGAAAAGGTCAATCGAAGGAAGAGGGTCGTTGAGTAGTAAACTTTAAACAGTTAGCGTATGAATGATATTTGTAAAACTATGGTTAGTCCAATATTTGGAGCTATCCGAATATCAGGAACGAAAGAAAAACCTATGTTTTGTCTTTCTGATGTTTGCAGGGCATTGGATATTAAAAATTCACGTGACTGCAAAACAAGACTTTATCAAGACGGTGTCGTTTTAACCGACGGGGTCTCTGAAACAACAAATCAGTATGGAGTTACGACTTCACAGAAAGTACAACTTACTTATATAAATGAAGCTAATTTTTATAAGTGTGTGTTTATGTCTCGTAAGTCAAATGCCGAAGATTTTCAAAAGTGGGTCTTTGATGAGGTTCTTCCAAGCATCAGAATGGATGGCGGATATATGGTCGCTAAAGATAATGAGTCCGAAGAGGATTTGATGGCTAGGGCTCTTGTTGTTGCGCAAGCGACTCTTAAAAGAAGAGAAGAGCGTATAAAGCAACTCGAACAGAAATCAAAGGATGACGAGCCTTATACTGTATTCGGAAGAGCAATGACTATCGTAAAGGAAGGATGTCTCCTCGGTGAGTTTGCGAAGATTTTAACGCAGAACGGAATCAAGATAGGGCAAAACAATCTCTTTAGATGGATGCGAGATAACAATTATCTTTGCAAGACTGGAGAGAAGTGGAATTTGCCTCTTCAACGATATACAGAGCAAGAGTTGTTTGTTGTGAAGCCAGACTACCGAAAAGGAAAAGACGGCGAGCTTATACAAGTCTTCACTACAAAGATTACTGGTAAAGGGCAAATGTACTTCATAAATAAGTTCTTAGGAAATCCGGACTTGCTTGACGGATATTATAATGGTAATAAAAAGTAAGATTATGACACAAGAAGAAGTTAACGATAAGTTCCGTAAGGAAAATCACTGTGAGCAATATTTGGTTAATGGTTGTTCTGAATTTAACGAGGCGGAATATCAAGTTTCAACAGTAACGACCTTTTCTGTTGACGAAAAGCTGAATCCGGTTAGTATAAGTGAAGATTTAGTTTGTTTGGAGATATTTGACAACGATTCCGACGAGGAAGGGGATGATAGATTAGCTACACATATAATGCTAAGTCGAAAAGGTGTTCTTTCTCTCATAACCAAGTTGTCAAAAGCTGCTGAACTCTTACGTGATAAATATACTATATAGTCTTATGGAACCGAAGTATCACACAAAGGTCGGTATCGACGTGGTGGAGAAAATCATCTCGTTGAAGGAAGTAGACCAGGAATTCCTGACCAATAAGACAATCCTGGCATACCTAGGAGGAGTCAGTAAAGAGTACATCAAGGATCTGAGGGAAGCGGGCATCCTGCCTTACTATAAGGTGCGCAATACTGTATTCTACAAGGTGTCTGATGTCCGCAAGATGATAGAGAAGAATAAGGTTGTTAGTTAATAATAGTAAGTTTTAGTTATTCATGCTTTATGCCGTGGCCCGTGAGGGTGATAGGTTAGTTTTCTATTGATTAGACTCATAGCGATGAGTGATGGGGCGGATTTTACCCATATCGTTTGCGCCCCATTTTGGCTGAGTAGCTCAGTGGATAGAGCAGGTTGATTCCTAATCACCGGGGCGTGAGTTCGAACCTCACCTCAGTCACACTCTTTTAAGTTCCTTTTGGTAGATTCTCTCTGACGGCGTAAAGGTAAGTCCTTATACCTTATAAGGTAGGTCGTTCGGGCGGTAACAATCTTGCGTTAGATGAGAGTTTCATTGAACGGACATGAAAGAATTGTTCTTTGACATATTGGACATATAGCGCATTATAGCGTTAGTGTACGTGTAAGATAGTACGGGTAGAGCGGATTTAATTATCTCAGGTCGGGAACCTATAGCGAAGATGCCCAGAAGGAACGCACGTAGCACGGAAGACCAGTTAGATAGGATTTACTCTTTCATAAATTTCCCATCCACCGAACTTCCACGGAACGAAGAATTGTCGTGGTAAGCGGCGGATTAATGAGAAGAAGATGTAAATCTCTGGCCGAAGGTGCCTGGACCTATCACCCCGGCACCGGAGAGTCAAAGAACCCTATGGCCATGCAAGTCCACCATCGAGAATGGTTGGCGTTGGCAAGCCTCTTATATTATATATAAAAGGTGTAGAATACATAGACTTGAGGTTCTTGCTGAGGCGATTGGTGTAAATGGAAGCACAGCGACAACTAGATGATACCGTTCTTATCGTCGTGAGATGGAGGTTCGAGTCCTTCATCGTCTCCAAATAAATGATTGTTTGTTTCATTCTGTTGATATTATATATTCAACTTATATGAATTGTTTCCTTCGCAGCTCGTTCGTGAGAATAGGCTGCCATATCGCAGGTTGGAGCAGTTGGCTAGCTCGTTGGCCTCATGAGCCAAAGGTCGCAGATTCGAGTTCTGCACCTGCAACTAAAGTTTTCTTCAAATTAAAATAAGGTGAAAAAGATTGATACATGTAGGCAGCTCGCCCGTGAGGGTAGGCTGCTTTTAAAGGAGCTTTCGTGTAATAGATTATATTCGTTCTAAATCAAGTGGAGTAGCTCAGTAGCTAGAGCGCCTGTTATAAATGCAGGAGGTCGATGGTGCGAGTCCATCCTCCACCCCTATAAGCTTCTTTTCGTTTTTCGTGAAATTTAATTGGTTAAAACGGCAAGCCCAGTAGCTCAACTGAATAGAGCCGTGGAACGAACCGCGAGGTTGGAAGTTTGAATCTTCCCTGGGCTTCACAAGTAGGTAAATTTTTGTATTTATTTTATCATTGTTCCTCTGAAAGCGTTCAGAGTGTATTCCATTATGATGATTAGATGAAAATGAAAACATTCTTAGATTTTCCTCTTGCTTGTGAAAGTAGGAGGTATCCGCTACATTAGCTCAGTTGGTCAGAGCACTTGATTTGTACCCAAGGGGTCGCAGGTTCGAATCCTGCATGTAGCTCAATGTGTTTGCCAAACGTTTTTTAAATTTTTTATTAGTTGGAAGAAGGGAGCGAGGTTGTTAAGTCATCCTCCTCACGATTCTTGACGTAGGCTATTTAGTAATGTATTCATATTGTATCACCACGTGCATCACCTCTCCTGCCTTGCGTGGTGGGCTAACCGGAGAGGTTCTTGTAGATGAAGGTAAAAAAGACAATAAGAGTGCGCAAGGAGACGGTTAATGAACTCCTTAAGCAGGAATGTGTTGATAAAATCGAGTTGTGGTATGATGGCAATATTGTCGTCAAGCTGCTTCCTGGCTACACGGACGGGAAACCTGAACTATGCAAGGGCGAATACCTCGTGCAGTTCAATAGTGGTAAATGGCAGAGGTTTGGAGCCGAGGCGTTCCAGAAGCTTCTGAAGAATCCCGGAAAGGAGGCAGGAGCAGCATGGGACGAGTAGGGTCGAAGAAATACAATGCTCCTGACGGGAACATATACGATTCCAGGGAAGAGTATCTGTACTTGCAGACCATCCTTGATGATCCTGACATAAGCTGCATACACAGACAGGTAACCATCACGGCCATCAATCCGGTATGGATGCTGAAACCAAAACAGCTTAAGACTAAGGTCAAGTACGAGAGAAGGTCACTGCTTTACGGTCATAACTATACTGCCGACTTCGTTTACCGGGAAGGTGAGAAGATTGTGATATGCGATGTAAAGAGCCTATACACCTCTAAGCTCAGAGAGTTCTCGATAACGACTAAGGCTGTCGTAGCAAGACTTATCGCCCACAACAGGAAACGTCACAACGGCGAGTCTGTCGTGATATTCCGCAAGGCTATCAAGATAAAGAAGAATGAGTGGAAAATCGTTGATTATCCACCGTCTGACTGCACCATTATATAAAAGGTATAAGTGTTTTATTGTTATATAGTTTATTTTTGTTGCTTTTGGCAGTGATGGCGGTAGAGATTAGAATCTCTGCCGTCATCTTGTCATTAGACTTTAATGAGACTTAATGTATGATAGTATTAGTAAAATGCCTGATATTCACAGTGCTGATGTTCGCCGTCGTAGGAATGGTTGCACATGCACTAGGGTTGGATAAGGAAAACAAGTAGTTTAATTCTAAATATTTTAAATTATGGATAAAGACAAAATTATCGTCAGTGTAGTAATTGACAAGCAGGCTCTTGTTGACAGCGCATTCGGCATCTCGGCGAATCCTTCTGATTACATTGAGCTTAAGAGTGTTATCGATGGAACTAATCAGTTTACTCGTGATGTAGACGAGTTTGATGATGAACGCAAGAAGGAGAAGAATACTGAACTCTTCGCCAACGTCGCATTGGATATCATCCTCAGTGACAACCCGGAGCTGGGTATCACAAAGCGACTCAAAGCGCAGAAGAACGCTTATCTCGACAAGATCAAGAAGCTTGATGAGCTCAAGGAGAAAGCAAAAAGTGGAGAGATGCCAGGTGTTGAAGGTCTCCGTATGTTATTGAAAATAATTGAGGAGGGTGAGTAATGGGTGTAGTATCAAAGTACAGTAACTTGTATGATGTCAAGAAGAACATTATCTGTCATGCTCCTGTCACTTCTTTACATTTCAAAAGTATCTTGAAGAAGGGCAACGAGCTTCCTATGATGAATGGCGTGACAACACCGGAATTGTTCGGAATTCACGCAGTCAAGAAATTCAAGCGTGGACGCTGGCGCCGAGTATTAACACATTAATTCATATAACAATGGCAAAAGAAAAAGCAACTATTGCAGCAACCCTCGGTCACGAGTACGAGGACCTGGAGGAGCGTGAGGACTTCCTCGCCAACAACGCTGATTCCGTCGAAAAGATGGAGTTCATCAAGCGATTCAACTCCGATGAGCTGATGAAGAAGAAGGACCTGTTCGCTCTTCAGTCTGCACGTGCATCTGACATCGAGGAGGAAATCAAGGATTTCCGTGAGCAGAAAAAGGCAGAGCTGAAGCCTATCAAGGAAGAGATTTCTTCTCTCCTTAAGGAAATCAAGCAGAAGGGTAGCATGGTTAACGAGAAGGTTTACAAGTTCGTTGACCGTGAAGCAAAGATGACTGCCTTCTATGACAAGGAGGGTAATCTTGTTTCTTCCCGTCCGGCAACACGTGACGAACTCCCTAAGAATATGTATTCAATTATCCGTGACAAGCAGGCTATGTAGTCTGCTTTCACTTTGTTTTAACTTTTAGACATTTTGTAAAATGGACAATGAAAAAATGCAAGTAAATTTTGCTCCGGGACAGACTTCTGCGGAGCTTGTTATCCGTGAGGTCGGCAACGAGAACCCTTATAAGCTTCCTGTCAAGGAACCGCTGAATCTTAGTGTGCATGGTGTTATTACTTGTATCTATGCTTTCCTTGAAAAGCGTTGGGGTACAGAACAGATTGACAAGGAGCATACACATATCCAGGTCAATCGAGAGGAACTTACCGTTACCCTTGTAACAAATGAGAACGATATGCGCAAGATGCAGACTATCGTAGGCTCCATTCAGCTGTCTCGCAAGTTTGCGGAATTCCATATCAACGACGGTCAGTTGTGGAGACCGGTACAGCTTGGTGACTTCTTCCGTCTCAACCGTTCTTACTTCGAGACGAAGGAGAAGAACATGGAGCTCGTCAATCTCCTTAAGAGCTTTTCAGCAAAGGTCCAGACAACAATCAAGAAGGAATTCAGCGACAATGGCTCTGTAACTGACAACTACGAGAAGGCGGTAGACTCTAACCTTCCTTCATCGTTCGTTATCAACGTTCCAATCTTCAAGGGCGCAGAGCCAGAGAAGCTTTCAATCGAGACTATCGCTCACGTTGAAGACAATATGGCATTGCTGACGCTTATCTCTGCTGGTGCAGAATGTATCATCGAAGAATCCCGCGACAAGATTATCAATACGGAGCTTGACAAGATTCGTAATCTCTGTCCTGAGATTCCTATTATGGAGGTATAATGAGTAGAATCAACGAAATCATCGCATCTATGCCGCCGGGAGTAGCAGCTGCCGTGGTCCACCTTAGAGAGGTTCATTCCTGCCTGATGGATCTCGACACAAATCACGCTAGAGCCCTGGCGGCTAGAGCTATCTATCTCGACTATATGGAAGGCGAGGGAAGAAAGCTCGGTAAGATTCCACGACACTACGAAAGAATCAATCCTGACGGAGTAAAGGTGACCGTGGAAACTTACTTCAGTTATATTGATAGAGTACATTAAATTTCAAAGCTATGGCAAACAGTAAAGTCGCTACATACTATAAGAGAAGCTGTCATGACTGCATACTGCTAGGGTTGTGTGATGACCCCAAGGCAAGTAACTCGGGGGACTACGTTTGCAGGCATTGGGATTGGAGGTACGAGTGATTAATTTTTAAAATTTTAAACGTAAAATGAGTAATACACAAGTTGCGGCACAACAAAACAATATGTCGCTCGGTGAGTTAATGCACTCACCTGCCGTAGTTGGAAAACTCAACGAAGTGTGGAGTAGCCCTCAGATGGCAAATAGCTTCATGAGTTCGGTTATCAGCGTTGCTAACGGAAATCCGCAGCTGCGAAAGGCTCAGCCAATGAGTATCATCGGTGCTGCTATGGTTGCCGCTACGATGCAGTTACAGGTCATCCCTACCTTAGGGCAGGCTTATCTTATTCCTTACGGCTCACAGTGTCAACTTCAGGTGGGATACCTCGGAATCTTGCAGCTCTGTCAGCGAAGCGGTCAGTTCAAGAAGATTCTTGCAGCTCCTGTTCATGAAGGAGAATACGTCTCCGGAGATGAGTTCGATGAAGACTATGTATTCGATAAGAAGAAGAAAACTTCTGATAAGATTATCGGATATATGGCAAAGTTCGAGCTTCTGAACGGATTTACAAAGGTTGCATATTGGGATATCGCCAAGGTCAAGGCGCACGCAACAAAGTTCTCTCAGGCATTCCGTGCCGGCTACAATTCTCCTTGGAAGTCTGATTTCGACGCTATGGCACAGAAGACAGTACTTAAGTCTATCCTTAAATATGCGCCTAAGTCTGTGGAGATGCAGAGAGCTATCACCTTCGATCAGTCAGTAGTTAACACAAATGCTTCTGACATTCAAGACCTTGATATCGACGCTTTTGCTCCAGAGTATGTTGATAACATCGAGAGCGAGAAGAAGGAGAATCTTGCTGCTATGGCCGCTGAGGCAGCAAAGAAGGAGGACAAGAAATGATTACCGACAATGTAGAACAGCGGAGTTTAACGTGGTACAGAAATAGGGTAGGCCACATAACTGGTTCTAAGGTTGCTGACATCATGAAGTCTGGCCGCAAGAAAGATGAGGTTTTTTCTGATACGGCTAAATCATATCTTTATCAGGTTGCCGGCGAACGTCTGTTCAATCCAACCTTCTTGAATGATGATGGAATCTTCCAGGATTACATCGACCAAGTTTCTGTAAACACAAAGGCAATGCAGTGGGGAGCTGATCAGGAGGATGCGGCCAAGTCTCTCTACATGCAGATGAACTTCCCGGAAGGTGAGATTGTTGAGCTTTCTTCTTGCAAGCACGATACTATTCCTTACTTCGCCGCAAGTCCTGATGGCGCAATCTATGGCCGTGACGGCGAAGACCTCAAAATAATCGAGGTCAAATGCCCGAACATCAATACGTATATGAAGTACCGAACTCTCATCCATGATGCAGCCTCGCTCAAAGAAACCGAGCCGAAGTACTACTGGCAGATGATGGCTGAGATGAGTTGTACCGGCGCTAAAGGCGGAATCTTCATCGTATATTGTCCTTGGCTGTCGAAGCCTATTCATTGGGCTGAGATTGACAGAGTGGAAGATGATATCAAGCTTATGGAAGATAGAGTAATCCTCGCAAACGATTTCATTAACGAAATTATCAATAATTAAATGGCAGACATAACAGGAAAAATTATCGCAGTGTTGCCGACACAAAGCGGAACATCTGCAAGAGGAACACAATGGAGTTCACAAACTGCGGTCATCGAAACACACGAGCAGTACCCTAAGAGGTTTGCTTTCGATGTACTTGGTGACAAAATCACAGAGTTTAACTTGCAGGTTGGTGAGGAAGTTACAGTATCATTTGACATCAATGCCCGTGAGTATAATGGAAAATGGTGGAACTCGGTAAATGCTTGGCGGGTCGTTCGCCAGGGCGGTCAGCAGGCTCCTATGCAGGGTGGCTACAATATGAATCCTCAGGCTGGCGCCCAGGCTGCCCAAGCAGCACAACAGGCAGCTATGGCCGGAGCACCAAACCCGATGAATCCAAACAATCCGTTTCCACCGGCACAGCAGCCAGGAGCACCGGCAGGGCAAGCTGATAATTTACCCTTCTGATCTGGCGGTCAAGCTGAAACTGATTAAAGATACATTCAACGCAGAAATAGTGTATGATGTATAACACCAAGAATCCTCTTGAAGTGCAGAATCTCAGACTGAGGATAGAGAAGCTGATTGAAAAGCAGAGTATGGTAGAGGTTGTAGAAAAGAAGGCAAAGACACTTCAGCAGTTGAAGTACCTTCATACAATCCTCGCTTACTTCGGCTTGCAGACCGGCAATACTCTAGATGAAGTCAAGACCTGTTACTTCAAGAGGATTGTTAATAGAGACTTGTTTGTGCGGAAGAAGCACGATGATTTGCTCGGAACAGATAGGGAATACGTAATATCGACCGCAAAGCTTACGAAAGAAGAGTTGTCTGAGGCTATCGAACGTTTCAGAAACTGGTCTAGTAACGTAGCAGGTATATACATTCCTTCTTCTGAAGAGTATATAGCGTTGCTCCATATCCAGCATGATATCGAACGAAACAGACGCTACCTGTAGTGGTCGTTGAATAACATTCATTTTTTATACAATGGATTCTTTTAAGATTAGCAAAGAACAATATTTCGATTTGATGAAACTTGACAGGGTAAATGCCGTAAACTTGTTTCTTTATCTCCTTGCAAACGCAGATGATAACGGAACATTGATTGTTAGCATCCGCAAGATTTCGAGTGAACTTGATATAGGTTTGCGGACTGTAAGAACCATACTTAAAAAGTTGTATGCTACGAATATAGTGACACACCAAGTGACACACAAGGGTAGTAGTGTAACTGTCGTCAATATAGATTGTTACAAGATTCCGAAGCCAATAGGTGACACACCAAGTGACACACTAGAAGTACGAAAACATGCATTTGGCGAAAAGCTTATTCCGTACATGGAACAATACGGAAAAGCGCTTATTCGTGAGTTCTTCGATTACTGGACTGAGCATAACGAGAATGGTAAGAAGATGAGATTTGAGAAAGAAAAAACTTTCGAGATTTCACGAAGACTTGCTAGGTGGAGCAAGAATAATAACAACAATAAGCCTTCGAAATCAAGTCTTCCGGTTGGTATGAATTTACAAAATAGTAACAATAGTGAAAGATATAAGCTCGACGATAGATGGAACAAATAATTGATAACGAATATTTCAGAAACCTCGTATCTCAAATGCGAGATACTGGTTACCCGCAAGAAATTGACAGAGTACAGATAAGCATTCCTAACGCAGAGAAACGTTTGCGTGGAGGCTTGCAATATGTAGTAAATATGAAGTCTGGATGCAATGCAGAATGGAACGAACACAATTACCGCCCCATTGTTGATTGGATGACAGACAACAAAGGAAAAGGGTTATTGATGTTCGGCGGCTGCGGATTAGGCAAGTCGGTAATCGGAATGTATATCCTTCCTCTTCTTATTAAAGATGTACATAAAAAGGTGGTGAACATCTTTAGCGCACAAGAGTTGAATCAAAAGATTGATGAAATCCTTAAGCTACACATTATCTATATTGATGATATTGGCACAGAGGATAATCTTAATTCTTACGGTAACAAGCGTATGCCATTCGCCGAGCTTTGTGATGCAGCAGAGAAAAAGGGAAAACTACTCATGCTTACAACTAACCTCAGTATTGACGAGCTTACTCAGAGATATGGAGATAGAGTTGTGGATAGACTGATAGCAACAACAAAAGCAGTTCCTTTTACAGGTGATTCTTTGAGAAAGTAATTATGGCGGACGTAAGTAAAATGGCAGAGGAATAGCTCAGTGAGCACCCTGATGCGACAAGGAAAGAAATATGGTTAGCTGGTTATTGGAAATCTACCGATAACTGGTGCAACCGAACCAAGTAAATTCTAGAATTGAAAACGAATTAATATATAGATAAATATGAGTCATTTTTTAACATTGGTAATTGGCGATGAGCCAGAGAAACAACTCGCCAAGTATGATGAAAATCTAGAGCTGCCTATGCATTTATATATGACAAAAGAGCAGCTTATTAGCGAGAAACGTAAGGAGATTGAGGAATACAAAAAGAATTACTATGATGTGTTCCTACAAGATAAAGATGCATATCTTGCCAACTGTTGCAAGGAACATGCAGATTATATCGAGAACGAATTTCCAAAGCATCTTAACTGGACGGACGAACAGATGTACGAGGATGCCGTGAAATATTACCGTATGGATATAGATGATGGAAGCGAGAATATTGAGATACATGAGGACGGCAGCGTTTGGCGCACCTATAATAATGATGCCAAATGGGATTGGTATCAAATGGGAGGCAGATATGCTGGAAGACTTCAATTAAAGGATATATCGAAGAAAGCTCCATTATACTATCCGAATTTTCCAACGTTCTATTCAAGAGAAGACCTTAATTACTTCAAGAAACTAAAGGCAGAAGGTCGTTGCGACCAAGCACGCATTAAAGATATATCCAATGTAGAAGAAATATCAGCATTCGCAGTTGTTAAGGACGGAAAATGGTATGAGCGTGGAAAAATGGGTTGGTTTGCCGTAGTATCAGACGAAAAAGATAAAGATGTGTGGATTGAAGAAGTGAAACAACTTCTTGCATCACTTTCTCCTGACACTCTTTTAACGATGTATGATTGCCACATATAATAATTAACAAAAAATATTTCAAAATGACGCAGAAAGAACGTATTGAGAACGCTACCACAAAGCAAGCGGTAGTGTTCATCTGTATCTACTCCTGGGTTATTGTGAGAAACCTAGGAAGAGCAATCAACAAGGCAGTACACAAGCTGCCCTGGTTGTTCATCGTGGTAACGGTAGTAATATCAATCATCGTTAGCTTCGTCTTTATATCTAAGGCTAGAGCAGAGCGAGATAGCTATAATCAGAAGCTAGTACACGCAACACAGCAGCTCGATAGCTATATGGCTGCATACGGGAACATCAAATCAAAGTAATATGAAGAAATACAAACATTCAATAGTGGTGATCCTGCTCGTTATTGCAGCTGTCATCGCAGGTTACGGATTCATCTGTTTTATGGTTGAACACGTTTTCCTTTCGCTCCTGATGGTCTTCTGTATCAGTTGCGCATTGGCTGTAGAGAGGGAGGTGTAGCATGCAGACAGGATGGAATCCAAACTTCTCTAGACCGGTATTGGCTAGAATTCCGGTCAAAGTACCAACCGAAGAGCAGGTGAATCGCTTCTATATGCTCTTCTACTCTATGGTCGGTGGTTTTGCATCAATCGTTCAGACGCAAATCACCGATACGTATAACCTCATCAAGGAGAACAAGAAAATCTTCCGATTCGAGGCGAAGAAGAGAATCACAGAAGCAAAGGAGTGCTCAGACGAACTCATCGATGTCTTTATGCACTATATGAAGGAATGCGGTATGTCCGAACTCTGGCTGGATATGACTGATAACATCGAGGATGACTTGAAACTTGATGTCCAGAAATGCTTCTATGCCATCGATAATCAGTTCCACAAGCATCACGTCAAAGAGCATAAAATGTACACAATGCTTCTGATGTCTGAACTGATGAGCAGTATGCTTGTAAGCTCGGTAGAACGCTTTGCTGAGATGATGGATAAGTATAACGGTATTCATGCCGTCAACATCGCAGAACGCTTCACGAATCCTATTCGAGGAGTTCATGCTCGCATGCGCAATGCTATGGAGATTCTCTACCCGGTCAAGGTTGACAAGGAAGTCTTCTCTGAATGCCCGGACAAGTTCAACCTCGGCTTCGAAATTATCGGCCAGAAGGTACTCGACTGGAAACGTGCCGAGAAAGCTCTTGCGAATGCCTGTATCCTCAACGGCTTCAACCTTAATGCTGACGGCGAATTCCTGGAGAATGAGCAGGATAATACCGGTACTCCTTGGAACGAGACTCACGTAAGGGCTTTGAGGGTCGCTTATTCTAACACTTCGAATAAACAGATTGCCAGGATCCTCGGCAGAAGCGTTTACGAGGTTACTAAGCAAGCTAAGAAACTCGGATTGAAGAAATCTGAGGAATATCTCAGAGAAACTAGAATAGCTAACTTAAAACGTAAGAAAAATGAAAAAGATTCCAACGCTGTACACAAAGAACAGTGACGGAGAGAATGTTCAATTCAAATGAGTGAAATAATATGGCTACAGCAAATTTTGAATAATACAACTTCCACGACACAGAATGAGCGAAAGTAAGTCAAGGCTTTATGCCCATATACCTTCTTAGCCCCAGCACAATACTGGTCGTGGAGGTCATTATAAAACTTAATAATATGATAGATAAGAAAATAGAAGAAGCTGCAAGGCTTGACGATAAAGAATACTACGATAGATTATCTGATAATGATAAATGTTTCTTTGAGTATGGATTTAGACGTGGATATAATCGGGCTTTGAAGGACTTGTGGCATCCAAATACAGAAGATCCAGAGAAAAATAGAATATGTTTGGTAAGAGTTGTTTATCATCCTAATCATGGGATGCTTCAAGATGAAGAAAGAATAGAACAATCATCATTTCACGATTTTGGTTGGTATGATTACGATTTCAAATATATTGGAGTTGATTATGATATTGTTAGCTATCTCTATGTTGATGAATTACTCCCGAAGAAAGGAGGCAATCATGATTAAGGAAGTAACAATGTACTCTGTTGTATGTGACAGATGCGGAAAGACTTATGGTGTGGACGATGGCATTGACTGTTGGGTGGACATCTGTACTGCTAGAGAACAAGCAACGGAATCCGAATGGGTAGAAATTGGCGATAAGCACTACTGCCCAGACTGCTATGAGTTTAGCTATGAGTTAGAAGAGTATGTTCCTAAAAAGAAAGGAGGCGACCTATGAAGATATTCACATTCGATGTTATGCTCAACGGAAGATTCGTCTGCACATTAAAGTATAAATATTGTGCGCTATTCCCCATAGATTTTGAAGATTTAGAGAAGTTCGTCCTCAAAAAGAGACCTACTTTGAAAAGCAAGGATTTTAGAATTGTATTTTGATAATGAAAGAGCTTAAAGTTGGAGATAGATTTTTACTTCCATATGGCGATGATGGACGTTTGATTGAAGTTCAAGAACGAGACCGCCATTCTTTATGTGATGGATGTTTTTTTTATGATTTCATCTGTATGAATACAGAATTTGGATATTGTGATTTTGAGAGACGCTCAGACCACAAGAATGTAATCTTTAAAGAAGTAAAAAAGTAAAGCGTATGAAAGTATATGAATACAGAATCGTAAAGATAGAGAAAGGTCTTTTTCTCATCGAGTATAAGACCCTTTCTTTTGGAGTTTGGCATGAAGTAGATAAAAAGTTCAAGACTAAGCCAAAGGCAGAAGCTTGGGCTAGAAAGAACTTAGTTTAATGAAGTAAAGCGTATGGATAAGTTAGAATACATTCCAGGAGATTTGGTAATGACTAATGGGGCACAACTAGGTACAGCTAGATATGTCATTTACAGAGTAACATCATCCGACCCATCAAAGACATTAAAGTTGGACAATGGAACGGTTCTTAAAGGTGTTGTCTGCTTAGAGAATATCGAAGGTGCGGAATTAGGAGAGAGAGGCTATCTCTCAGGTGACTGCTGTGCTTGGGTTAAGGATATTGTTCCTATCAATCTTGCGCCCGCAATTATGGAGAAGAATGGATGGAAGAAATTATATGAGAAATCACATGAGAAATTCTTTGAGAAGAACGTTAACTATATTCACTTAACAATAAAGCTTAGAGAAAATGGATACGTTGCTATTAACAGAATCTTTATAATGGAGATACATTATATCCACGAACTCCAGCATTTTCTCTTCGGTCTAGGACTTAGCTCAGAAATGGAGGTGTAGGTATTGTGATAATATTAATAATAGTAATGTTTTTGGGTATATTTATGGCTATTTTCGGATTGTACTTGATTAAAGATATATGGCTCGCTGCTATAGGTGTCATTCTTTTTATATTAGGTGTAGTCATTTTTATATTATCATTTATTAATTTGATATATTTGATTGTTTAACGCCTTCGGGCATAAATAGAGGTAATATGGCAAAAGAAGAATTATCTAGAGCTAACAAATTAAGCAATTTTATTGAAGCTTATGAAGTAGCTATCGAAAGATATTGTAATGGTGTGTAAGTTAATGAAAACAGATTGGGGTGTGCTCTAATAGATATAAACAAGTATGCGCCAAAAGAATCTGCCGACATAAAGAATGCTATAAAAAGAGCTTTAAATAGCATTAAGAAAGAGTTTGATGAGCTTTAGTAACTAACCATCCTGCAAAGGATATAAATGTAAGTAATATGGAACAAATTTCATTAGAAGACAAAGTTAATAATACTTTGAAATGGCTCGCAAATCAAATTGCGTGTATCCAAGTATATAAAAAGTGGGACGAAGAATTTAAAAAGGAAAGTCTCAATGATGCTTGGCAAAAAGTTCAAGAACAGTTTAAGAAAGATATTGATTGGAATACTCTTACAGAAAGCCAATGTAAGGCTTTGCATTTTGGAAGTTGGCAATCCGAAGAAGATATTGAGGAAGAAATTTCTTGTTTACAATCTGAATTAGATAAGGGGAATCTTACAAAGGAGCAATTTGACAAAAAGGTTGCCAACGAGAAAAATACTCTTGGACTTCGTTTGATTCCGCTATATCTCTATCCTTCATTGCCTATAGGCATTACCCTAACGTCTATTGGAGGAGATGAGAGAGTTTTTGATGGCTCAAACATTGATACAGATATTAGATTTGGATGCCTTGCATGGGGTATTAAGCCGAAAAAAGATTAACTAACCACCCTCTCCCTTTTACAGGAGAGGGTAAAAAAGAAAAGAATATGAGATTAAGTGAATTTAAAGCAGGAACTATCTTAGTTGATGGTGATGGCAAAGTGTTTATCCATGATGGCTTTGTTAACGCTGATGGATATGGTGTGATTATCGGTGAAGATTCTGACGGAATGATTCAGAAGTCAAATGGTATTGGTAACTGGATGAAGGAAGGCTGCTGGAGAGAAGCAACTTCACAAGAAGTCAGTGAGTTTTTCGCTAAGGTTCGTAAAACGCAGAAGATTATCAATTACTAGGGAGGATAAGCAATGAGTAAAATTAAGAAATTATTAAGTCAAGCATTCAGTCAGCTTGATGAATACAATAAAGGTGGTGCTACTCAGCATATCCTTCTTTGGAAGGCAATGGGTAATATTGAGGATGCACTTAAAGAGTTGGAGGATTGAGTATGACAGAACCTTACGAAGGCTATACATGTTGGAGACTTAGAAATGGACAGTCTTGTGACTATTGCCCTGAGTACTCTGATTGCCAAGCAAATAATGATGATAATTAATAAGTAAAGTAATATGAACAGAAATCAAGCTAAAGAATTTTATCCTATTCTGCAAGCTTATGCAGAAGGAAAGATAATAGAAACAAGAAGAAAACCAACCGCAGACAACAACGGAGTAACAAAAGATGGTTGGTTTGAGTTCAATGATTGGACTGAAATGAAGGAACTGGAATATTGGATAAACGTGGATTACCGCATAAAGCCAGAACCAAAGTACCGTCCATTCAAGGATGCAGAAGAGTGTTGGGCTGAAATGCTCAAACATCAGCCATTTGGGTGGGTGAAAAACAAGGAGTCGCAAGCCCTTTTTGTATGCAAGGCTATCGGAAAACTTATTGCTATAGGAATTGAAGATACTCCTTACACATATAAACACCCATTCGATACATATACCTTTGCCGACGGACTTCCGTTTGGCGTAAAAATTGAGGAGAAATAGCTATGACAGCATGGGCAGCAGTTGATAAAGATGGTACAGAATGTATCTATGCTGACAAGAAGCCTCTTCGAGGTAAAGACAAGTGGGGTCCAGATTCATGGGACTATCTCTCTGATGAAGCTTTCTATGATTTCGTTGAAATTCCTAAAGGCTCAATCAAAAAACTCATCGGAAAAGAATTGTCTTGGAACGATGAGGCAGTCAAACTTGGATAGATAATAAATGAGAAAGGTTACTTGTATTTGCGACACAATTATAAAGGGTGTTACGTTTGTAAAGGGCTGTGATTACAGAGTTGATTATAATCCATTTATAGGAATAATGATATATGCCCCATTCGGCTACATAAATATCAGTAAATGGCAGCTCGATAACTATTTTATTTAAAATTATAGCTTATGAAAATAGAAAACATAAAATTCAAGGCAAAGAAGACATTGGATGGGAAATGGATAAAAGGTGACTTGGTTCATCACAGAGATTCTGATAACGTCTGGATCACAGACTATGAGAATCAACTGACATCGCCAGTTGTTCCATTTACCGTCTGTCAGTTCACGAGCGAAAAGGATATGAACGGGAAGGAGATTTATACTGGCGACATCATATCCAACCTTGAAACAGGAAGTGTTGTTGAGGTGGTATGGAACGACAGATTGAAAAGACTGGATTGTAAAATCCTTAATGGGGTAAATGGTGCAGGTGTTCCTTTAGGAATATTTGTGTCAAGATACAAAAGAATCGTTGTATTGATGTCAAAGTTTGATAAGGAGAAGTAGCGTATGGAAAATAATATGTTTGAAGATATTGTTGCCGAAGGCAATATAGTTGTGATAGATAATGATTGGATTGTGTTATGTAAGCGTTGGAGACCAGAGTGTTACAATCTCTTCTGCTATCTTTATCTTCACAAGGAATATAAGAATTTAATGGTAGGCTCTCATTTTACGATGACCGAGGATAAAAAGAAATCTACTCGGTTGGCTACCAACGAGGAACGTCTTATGCTTTTTGAGGAAATGTTTAAGTATGGAATTGCTTTCGATAAGCACGTCCATCATTTGATTGGAAAGTTGGTTGGCGTATGAAGATTAGATTAGCAAAGAAGATAATGAAGTACAAGTCTATAGTTGATGAGTACAATAATGTCGATGGCTCAGTGTGCGATGGTATGAAAGAATCATATTGGTTAAAGCGAATGTTCGACCATATCAATGGAGTGTATGATGAAGCATTTGACCCTCCTGCCTATGTTCCTTTCAAAGACCACCGCATCACCAAGGCGATAATTTTAGTTGAACGTTGGAATGCTCGCAGGTACAGAAACGAGGCGGCAAAGTTTAATAAAAAGAATCCGTTCCGTCCGAGAGATCTTCGTCGTAGTGTAGAAAGATTAAAACAGTACAGCGTATGAATGAAGAAAAATGCTGCGGTAACTGCCTTTGGATGGGACGCGAAGACATCTTAGGCAATGGATGGTGCTACAGAAAAGATTGCGAAACATCTTGTGATAAGGTTTGCAAGAAACATGAATTTTAAACTTTAAATATTTAAATGGAAAAGATTTACAGACATTTCAAAGGAGGTTATTACAGATTTATTACTGAGGTCACTAATAGTGAAACTCAGCAAAAGGAAGTAGTTTATATGGCACTCTATGGTGAACACAAGATTTGGACGCGCCCTGCCGATATTTTCTACGGTAAAGTTAATGTTGGAGGTGTAATAATGAACCGGTTTACCGAAGTTGTTGGTGAACCAGTCTTATTTAAGAAAACGGACGAGAATGCTATTATGCCAACTAAGGCGCACGATGATGATTTCTGCTACGACTGCTATGCTGTATCAGAAATAGAGATTTACCCTAATGTATGGAAGTATGGTCTAGGATTCGCTTTACAGATTGAAGACCAAAAGAAACCTGTTAACATTTCAAGATGTTTTACATTTCGTTCACGTTCTTCTATATGTAATACAGGAATGATTCTTAGTAATGGTATTGGTACAATAGACAATTATACAGGCGAGATTTCTGCTGTCTTCTATCACGTATTTCCAAAAATGCCGCGATATAAGGTTGGTGACAAAGTGGTACAATTTCATCTTGAAACTTGTGACAACATCATGCTTATAGAGACGGATGAGTTAAACAAAACAGAGCGTGGCGATAACGGCTACGGCTCTTCTGATAAGAAGTAGCCTATGAACGTACTTACAGACGAACAGAAAAATTACATAAAGGAGCATCCGTGTGAGTCACCAAGCAAATTGGCAAAGTCATTCGGATGCACCGTACAGACCATCTACTGGTGGCTACATAAGCTACACGGGGATTTCTTTATTCAAAGAAAGAAGGAGGCGAAGGAGGAAAGGAATCAGGTTATCCGTGAGCTCTATCCGACTCATTCGGCCACAGAGGTAGGAAAGAGGCTTGGTATAACAAAAGCTTCGGTCAACGAACTTGCAAAGAGACTGGGGGTCAAGCATACAGATGAGACTACGAAACGAATACAGAAGGAGAGTGCTGCTCGTACCCGCACCGATGACGCTAACAGAAAGAGACAGGAAACGCTGAGAAAGGTTCTTGCCGTCGAGAAACTGAGAGCTGCTAGCGGTTTGCCACAGAAGACAAAGCGTAAGTTCAAGACTATCCCGGACAAGTGCATGAATGCCAGGAACTATCTTTGCCGCAAGTACAACTACTTCTACGACAAGGATTACGGAGAGCTGCTCACTTTGTTCTTCGACAGCGAAACAAGATTGCTGACCGACGAGCAGAAGAAACACTACGAAACGGAGTATAGCATCAAGTTTCTGCAAGCTGAAGAAGATTGATATCCAAATGCCAAGAGGCGACTATCCATCACGGACGGTCGCCTCTTTTTTTTGTTTTAACCAAATAATAAATATAAACAAAATCCATTAAGTTAAAATGAGAAAAAACTAAGAACGTTTATGTAATTTCAACCTCCAGCATATCCAGCCCAAGATGGCGAGGATACCTATGAATAAACAGACAGATGATACCTTTCCGATGTTCAGGAATACCCTATCTGTCTTTGATAATTGTTTTTCGACACATACCCTGTCTTTCGATATTTTGCTTATTACTGAGATCAATGAGTCGCACTTGCTATGATATATCGCAGCACTATCCTTGTATTCCTTAAGGCTCGAAATACTATCTCTCAGTATCTGTACATCTTCCTGTGATATCTCGTGATATTCGTAGTGGAATCTGTCTTCGCCGACTTTATTACCGTTGGCATCATACTTTGAAGCCGTGCTATCCTTGACATGAGTTTTCTCTTTTGAAGTTGATCTCACGGACTCCTTGTGCGACGCTTGATAGAAAATCAACTCCTTTATTAATCTTGCATTAAAGAGCGAATCCCATTTCGCGTCGTTTCGTTTATCTGCGATATATGTCTGCTTCTCTACAATGCGCTCTTTAGCATTGCACCTACAGAACATAGATAGAACCAGCATCGTCACAGTAACGATGGTTATAATCTTTGCAATCTTATCAATCAGTCTCATAGTCAAGCGAATTAATTCTGTTCAGCCATCCCTTCTTGAACTTTTTGTTCTGTGGCCTGGCCTGACAGATACGGTCAATATAATCTTTTCTTTCCTGCACGATGGTGTCGAACAGTTCTCTACCATCTCTTGCGTTAATGGCGGCAATTGTCTTTGAACCAACAATACCATCAACGGAAACTCCGAGCACCTGCTGAGGAATCTTGATACCATAGGAACCGCTGCACCAAAGCCAGTCTACCAGGATATTGGCTACATTCTGGTCCTTGATATCATCGGCCTTCCACTTATCCCAGTAATACTTCTTGAAAATGATACCCCATTGTACCCGAGTCATACGCTTCAAGTCTTTTGCGGTCTTTTTGCTGCCGAACACAGAACGGTACGTAGCGAGAGTCACACCCATATTTGTTGCGCCGCCCAAATCGTCCTTGTCGTTAACGAAGCCACCTTCCCATTTGAGAATGAATGGCTCAAGAATCTTATGGTTTGCCATTTTTGCTTTCCTCCTCTTTTTTATCGAATTCCTGGTTCAACCTCGCCAAGATCGGCTTCCAGTAGCTAGGCAATGCCTTCGCGAACTCGAATCTTAGAATATAGTAAATAACCCTGAATGAAATATTCTTAGGGTACGCCTTGATAAGGTTCTTAAACGCATTGCAGACGTACACATAGCAGAATATATACGTGAGCATCTTGATTACAAACAAAGCCTCGCTTCCGTCGTTACAACAGACTATGATGCTGTATATGACGTAATCAATGGTCAGGTATAGCAACATTTCCAAAATTGCGTTTTTGAACTTCGATGCAGAAAAGTTCTTGCACCGCACAACACTTACGCCATCGGCCCTCATTCCGCAGAATATGTTAAAGCCGAAAGCGATTACCAGCGCCAACACGAAACCTTCGGTCGGCGTTGCAAAGGCGAGTATAGCAGAGGAGATTGTCACCGCTATCTGCCGGATTTGGGAAGAATCTAACAAATCTATCATAATCGTTATCCTGAATATATAAAAATAAAGTCTCGGTCTCTTTCTGCAAAGATAGCAAAAAAAGTCGAGACTTCATTCAGAATAACGAAAAAATCAGATATTCAGATCATAATACGGCAGTCCTCCGTTCTCCAGGAAAGAAATGCATTCGTCGAAAATCTTTCTTTCGTAGTCGAGCGTATTGATTTTCGGGAACCATTTCTTTATCTTTGCGTCGTTGCGCCTTACCATTTCGCCCCAGAGAACACACCAATCATTAATAGTAATGTTGTCATTCTTGACCTCATGCCAATAGTCTTTTGCAACATCTTTAGTATGAAGCTGCTCAATGAGACAAAGGTGCATATCTGCCATTTCTTCGTCATAATGACACGCACCAATCTCTCCCTTGACCTGCTTCATCATATCAAGCATTACACTATCGTTCATTCCGACCTCGCAGCAATCTGCCATGATCGTAACGCAGTTCTTGATAGCCTGCATGTCATTGCTAGCTATAATGTCTTCGAATACCTTTTTCATAACCGTATATTTTTGATTTTACTTCAGGAAATACTCTCTGATGTCGTACACGCCATCCTTATCCTTCAGCAGGTCAAGTGCGAGGTGGTTGGCATACTTAACCAGATGCTCAGTGCCAATATCCTTTACGTCATCCTTTCCGAGTATCTTGGCAATGGTGCATCCGTGGTCGCTTACAACCTGATTCATGGCAACGTACAAAGCATAATCGTTGTAGTAAGGCTTTTCCTCTGTAGCAAGTCCGAGTCCATTCATTGCATTGATCCATGTCTGCATATCCCAGGTTGCAGATGGATTCATGCCGTTTACAATCTCAGATGCCTCCTTCTTGGTGAGATAGTTCTTCCATTTTATGGCGCAAAGCTTATCAAGATACTCTTGTGCCAACTCTGGGTGCTTCGCTGCCATATCATTCATCATGCAGCGCATCGTGTTACCGAATACGTGCATGTATTTTACGTTTGTTGATGAAGCCATCATTCCATAAAGCTCATCAAATTTACTCATAATCTCTTTTGCTTCCATATCTTATATATTTTAACCTATTATCAAATCTTTCAAGTCTACAAAGTCCTCCTCTGTGAAGTTGATGCTTCGCTTGCTCCCAAAGAGGATAGCAGTAGCAATTCCATCTGGCAGGTCAATAGACACAACTCCTTTGTCGATATGTCCGTGTATAAAACCTACATCGAATTTGTAATCTTCCACGGATTTTAGCATCTGCATCATATCTTCAAATATCGTATTGGCATCTATGTTGCCGTCTTCATCAGCGATGAATAGGGTAGCGTTGTCAATGCTCTTGCCCCAACTATCTTTGTGCTTGGCGATGATGTTGTGCGCCGCACGTTTCATGTATACTGATGGTATGGCGAGCATCTGGTTAGCCTTAACCATATCGTCTATTCTAGCATCTGCCCACAAATCAAGCGATGTAAGCAGTTTCTCTTTCAATTCTGTTACGTTCATTTCTTAGTTCCTCCCTTCTTTGTCCCTTGAACCATAGCGAGATACTCTTGCCAAGTTTTATCACTATGATTTGTCATATAGTCGTTAAGCATAGCGGTTTTCTGCTCTTCCGCCTGTGCTACTTCTTTTCTCAGTCGTTGCATCAAAGACAAATGTTTCTTTAATGCCTCCTGTCCTTGCTGAGTGCTTTCGATACGAGGGCGTATGATGCGCAATTCCTCGTCTTGCACTAGCTTAGACACATATTGCAAGCTATTGACGTATTCCTGATTCTGCATCAAATACTGCCTTTGCGCCCCTGTAAGATTGTCCTCAATTTTGTCAATCTCATCCCAAAGGGGTGTCTGTGACTGCTGCGCTTGCATATTGATAGATGCTCGCTTCTGCTGTATTGCCTCGTACATCTTCTGTAGTTCGGTATCCATCATCTGCGGCTGTTGCTGACTTGTACCCATATCCAATAATGGGCTGTTTCCAAAATTCATCATAATCAATATCTTTAAGTTGGTGATATATTATAGAGAGGTGAGAGGGCATCCACCAACGAGGGCAAACACCCCTCACCAACTCATTTCTTCTTAGTCCTTTTTACAGACTTCCTTACTGCTCTGTTACGCTCCTGTAGTGGGCGTGGAAGGAGCAGTGCTGTTACAGCAATAGCTTCCGTAGCCTGAAATTACTGGCGTAGATGGGAGTACCAACTGACCACGCAAGCAATTGCAGGTCTTCTCGTTCACGTAAGCCATCATAAGCTTCTCCTTGTAAGGAGTGAGGGCTTCCATCACGGCTACCTTCTTGTCAAGGTCGCTATACTTTGCTTGCAACGCATCGTACTGGTCTCTCTGATTCTTGTACAGACCGAAGTCCGCATCAATCTGAGACTTGTACAGACCGAACTCTGCCTCAATTGCACGGCGGTTCTCAGCGTTGATAGCATCGTTAGCACCTTTATACATAGAGAACTTCTCTGCGATGTCAGTCTCACGCATAGCGTAGAACTTGTTAGCGGTGTCGAGCTTCAAACCGAACATATCGGTAAGCAACTTCACCTCGTCAGCGCATTCCTTCTCCATCACCTGCAAGGCGGTTGGCTGATTAGAGCTTGAGTTAGCCCCGTAAGTGTTGATGTTTACGTTCTCAGGCATATTGCTGCCGAGTGAACCAAATACGCTGCGGTTGTTACCGCCAAGCAACCAAGCACCAGCACCGAGTGCTGTGCCGATGATACCAAGGGTCAGACCAGCATTACCTGTTGTCTTAGAAGCATAATCATCGTGCTTCTTCCCCTCTTCGTAGATTTTCTTCTCTACTACTTTTGCATCTGTCATCTCCATAATAATACAATCTTTTGAAATCCTTAATATTAACTAACACTATTGTAACGTTACGGATGCAAAGGTACAAAGAATAGGGGAGAGCAAATATAACTCTATCACACTTTCTTTTATTGCTTGATTATCAGTGATTTAAGGTGATAGTGGGTAATATCATTTTAAACCAATATATATTTTTGAAGAAATATTGTATATAATTTCTCCGAAATATTGTATTTTTAAATCCACGAAATCTGGGAAGTCAGAGTGACAGTTGCAAAAATTGTAACAGTCACTCACGCAAACTGAAACAAAAAAAAGAGAGGCAATCACTTACCTCTCTTTAACTTATAAGAAATGTTCAAAGTACAGATACAATCCTACCCCGAACCACATTATCAATATCATAGTTGATGATGTCACCCAAGATAGAAAGAACTTATTAACCTTCTTATATTCGTAGGAAAGGTACAGATAAGCAATGAACGTGCTGTTAATGATTACCATTATCGCTACTATAATCAAAGTCTGAAACATAAAATCCATGATACTCATATATATGCTCGCTTGACCGTGCTGCGATAGGGCTTAATACGTTATGATTTTCTCTTACTCTTAATGAAGTGCAGAATATCCCACTTCTTCCAATACCTAGTGTGCCCACGCTTCTTGCATTCGCCATTAGGAATATCGCCTCTAGCAACCATACGGTTAAGTGTAGCATCAGAAACGTGAAGCTTCTCCTTGACCTCCTCGGTAGATAGCATCGGATTGAGCATATCTGGTATGATGTCGCACAATCTATCCAAATCATCATCACTCATTCCGCAAGCGGTGACCTTCTCACCATTTCTCTGTTGCTCGTCAGCCTTAAAGCAAGCATCACTCAATGACTTCAAAGCTGTGCCGAGTATCTTATAATTCAATATCTTTCCCATAATCACGCACAGATTTTACGTCCTAATTTGGTTCTGCTAATAAACATATCTGCAAATCCATATAGATAAAACATTGCCGTTACAATCATAACTGTAAAGCAAGAATCAACCATATCTTTAGTTGTATACCAACTCCACTCCACGATATGCGCAGCATTCACACCAAAGAAATAAAAGAAAGGTATTCTGTATCTCCAGCACAAGAAGAAAAATCGGCTTGCTAATATCAAAACCATAGGCAGAACATACACCATCAAGTAGATGAATAAATAGCAGGGAAAACTCTCATTGTTTGTTATGAACATTTCCCTTGGATGCTGACTAAAATCCCACATTCCATAAGCGTGTAATAGCATAATCGTAATTGGAACATACTTGCAGAACCATCGGAAGAACTTCAAGATTCTTCTGGAATATCGGTTACCATACTTCATGAGCATCCCCATAAGTTCAGTAACATCTACGTCCTTTATCAACCGTTGGACTTCGGTTTCTTGTTCTTGTGTCATAAGCTATTATATTTTAGTTGATTTAAAAGATTGATGCCGCAAAGATACGCATTTTTAAAAGTAAGAAGTCGGCTTTAGGATAATTTTTGTGTTAAACTTTATAAAATGTAACAATCCGTAACTAAACAAAATAGCGTTAGAACGGCTTTCTTGCCAAATTCTAACGCTATTATTATATCTACACTGGTATTATCCTATCACAACATCAAGGGTCTCCATATCAGCGAACTTCAAGCCGCAATCCTTAGCAGCCTTGAAAAGCTCCTTCTCGTCAACTGCCTCGATGGCTACCTCTACCTCGGCATTGGCAAGGTCTGAGAAGTACTTCTCGGTCTTCTGCTTCTGATTGAAGAAATACTCATTGACCTCAGCGAACTTGGCAGAATCGTCCTTGGTGTATTCGTAGCCCTCATCGGCGTGCTTCTGTTCCAACTGCTGGCACTCCTGGAGCTTGCGCTGCATCTCATCGAACTTATCGTCCTTCAAGCTCTCCTGTGCTTCCTCTACGTCCTTGTCGTAGGTATCGGCTACATGGCGCAGAGCCTTCATATTCTTCCATACTCGCATAGCGGCATCATCACTCATTGATGATGTCTTCAATGCTTTCAATGTTCTGTAGGCTGCAACAGCCTCGATTGTCTTAATCTTCTTCATAATTGTTTCTTTATTTAAATGTTTAAACTAAATATTTTCTCCAATTAACTTGCTATACAGAATACCTTTCTATTTCCGTTGCAAAGATAAGAAATATATCCCAAACTGGCAAGAAAATCAAATATTATTTTTAATCAATAATTCCTTGGCTAAATACCGTTTGCTTAGTAGTCAAAACATAGTCCACATACAGCCATAATGCGTAAGTTTTTCCACTCTGCATTTTGTTCTTGAAAAGAACGGTTTTACTATCACCGCCAGCCAGTTTTGTATTACTCATAAGAATAGATTCGCCAACCAGCATACTACTATTTTCCTTGCTCGAAGAAAAACGTAGTTGCAATGAAACAACATGAGACACTCTATCAACATTCTCAATCGTTGCACTTCCAAGACCACTTTGTCTTAGTGTAACCTTGCTAGCATTAATGTCTGTTCTGGTTTTCACCACAAGAGTGATTGGCTGTAATACTGGTATAGGGATATACGAACCCGCTTGTAACTGAGGGAAATCACTGCTTGTATAATCCACGCTGCTCATAAACGGATAGACTGTGTATGTGCCTGCGTGGACCTTTGTAAACTTAACGGTGTTTGTATCTGATGTTCTCATATACTGTAGCTTGTCGCCATTGTTGTTATAGAGCAACACACCAAAGTGATAGGTTATGTTACCATCATCCAACAAGTCTTTCATGCTTATCCAGTCAGAATCGACACTTTGCAGATTATATGCTGCGCTAATACTTACGGCATCTTCCGCTGATGGACTTGTCGTGCCAATTTCTAGGTATTCACTTCTTGCGTTATGATTATACCCGCGAAAATCTCCTAGTCTGTAAGGTGCAGATGCCGTCCTATGGGTGAAGCCGTTGTCCGCTTGCGAATAATAGCCCTTTATATCATAGATATTTGTTGCTTTAGGATAATTGATGTTGCAGTCATTCCTCTTACCCTTCCACCCAGTATTGATATCAAGGAAAGCGTTGTCTGAGTCAACGGGCTTATACTTCGCCCACATATTTATTTTGGTGGACTTGCAAAGAGTAGCAAGGTCGCCGCTGCCCTCTCCGAAGAGGTTCTTCAGGTCATCGATACTGACGGGAGCCGTTATTTTTTCGTTTGCTAATGCCATACGCTTAATCTTTAGAACTTAAAACACTAGGCAAGGCAGCTCTATAAGAGCCACCCTGCGTTAATACTCACGATACTTACTCTGCTGCCTCGCTAGCCATATTGGTAGCGATAGCGGAATCAACCTCCGCTATCAATGCTGACACCTCACTGAGCTTGCTCTGAGGGATGCCGCTGATATTGTAGGTCAGCTCGCTGCCGTTGTAGCTTGCGTTCGCATTGCAGAGATAGTTACCATTGGCATCTGCGTAGATACTCATATTGATGCTCTCGATGTTGCCACCCGTCTTGTCAACATTGTAGGTGATTTCTACTCGATAGCCGCCCTTGGTATAAGTGGCGGTTATCTGTTCACTCTTCTTGTTAATCTTTAAATTCTCCATTTTCTAATCTAATTTAATAAATTAATATTCTTGTTATCTAATCTCTTCTTGTCACTGCTGCCCTGCTTTCCACTCAATCGCTGAACCTCTGATTCGAGGAAGACCACCCGAGCCTTCAACCTACTCACCTCATCGCCCACCTGCTCGATAGCACCGAATGCCGTTGCAATCAGCTTCGGAGACCAGTAGTTAATCTTGTAGTAGCCCTTCTCATCAGTCTCCACGATGTCCTTCAAGTGAGGGTTGCACAAGACGTGCTGGGCAATCCAACCGATAGATTTTGTGTTGTCCTTCTTCCAAGCAAAGCCGAACGTGCCGCCCATCGCCTTGATAATGCCTAAGTAGTCAAGCTTGCGCAAGTCAGTCTTCAGGCGAGCATCTGAACTAGCATAAGCAGTAACTCCACCTGTAGCTAAAATATTAGTTTTAAATGTTGCAGTTACTTTATCTATATTTAATAACATAATATCTTCATTACAATATATAGCGAATTTATTACACCACATTTGAGTAGTAGCATACATTCTAGAACCATATCCTATACTTAAAGACTCGCCGTTTAATTGAGCAAATAAAGCACTAACATTTGTAGCCATATTAATAAGTCGTATATTTTTGCCTACAGTTAAAATACCACTCGTAGCTATGTTATCTGGTACGTCCAAACCACAATTAATTAATTTAAGCTTTCCACCACTTTGAGCAGAATTAGCATTAAACACAGAACCATCAGCAATTCCAAGATATATAGTCTTACTACTATGATTATATTTAAGACCAGCCCATTGATTAAAATCCCAAGCAGTTTCACCAAAACGAATAGCACCACCAGTGTTGAAAATAACTTCATCATCAATGGCACTAATAGGAGTTGACTTGTTGCCAATCTTAAGCGCACCATTCTTCAAGGTGGTACTGATGGTGTTGCTTGCGCTGATGGTGGTCGCACCGCTCAAAGCACCGTTCACGTTCCCTGTTCCATCGAAGCTCTGTCCCCACAAGGTGCGAGCGGTGTTGAGTTGCGCCGCCTTCGTAGCATAGCCCACCGTCAACGTCTTGTTTGTACCGCCAATGGTTATGGACAAGTTGTTGCCACTATTAGACAGATTGGTAAACAAGCCAGAGGCATGAACCCCATCCAACGTATCGGCATTTCCTGCATTGCTCGCATAGTTGACGGTCAGCGTCTTGTTTGTTCCTCCGACCGTTATAGACAAGCTGTTCCCGCTGTTAGACAAGTTCGTAAACAATCCGCTGGCGTGTATTCCGTCCACCATGTCCGCATTATGCACCGTTGCCACGTCAGAGCCTTGTGCGATGCTTGTGTAGGCTTGGTTGTGAATGGCGGTCGCTGCGTCCTCAATGGTTGCGTATGCCTCGGTATGGCTTGCGGCGTTGGTTCCCTCCGTGCTATTAACCAAGGTGAATCTCTTGCCCAAGCCACCACGCTGGTCTTGCAACGTTCTGATTACAACAGAACAATACACGTCACGCATCTTAAGGAACACATCATAGTATGCCTTGCCTGTGGTCTTGTACATTGCAATCTTCAAGCTGTCCAAACCGTAGCCGTTGCGTGAAATCCACTGAATGCTACAACTTGCGTTTGCACCTGTGGAGAGGTTATCCGTTCTTATGTAGACCCTAGCTATTCCATAATAGCCGCCAACGAAGCCTTCAGAGATATAGAGCAAGATGCAGCCATCTGAATAATTGCCTGTAATCTCATTCACCTTAGCTATTCTTCGCCAAGGATAAGTGTTGGTGTTGCTGACGGTTGCATTACAATAGCTCATGTAGCCATTGATGGTGATGTTGGCAGAGCCATCGAAGTTGGCATTACCCGTAAGGTCGCCGTTAAGGGCGATGTTCCTAGCCGTCACCAACTTGGTTGCCGAGTACACTTGCATGTTCGCCAACGATTTTGCAACCGTTCCGATTGTCATGCTCACTCCATTGTTCGTGTTGCTCAAAGCGGTGAATATGCCGTTGAGGTGGACATTATCCAACTTATCCGCATTGGAGATGGTCTTGCTGTTGATGTAACCCCATATTGCCGATGCTGGTCTCCTATATATCCTATTCTTGGCGTTGCTGTCGTTGAATCCATTGTCGCTCGCCCAGGAAGTAAGAATCTCCGTCTTGTCGGTCAAGTTCGCTGTGGCTGTTGATATGGAAGCAATCAAGTCCGTGTCCGCAACGGTCACATCAGCCGAACCATTGAATGACTTGTCGAAGACCGAAAGGGAGTGGTTCACCTTGGTTGCTGTTGCGGCGTTACCTGTGATGCTTGCGCTAGCTGTAATGAATCCTGCTCCATTCGTCAATTGGTTCGTGTTGTTCGGAATGCTTATGCTTTTTGCTGCACTACCATCATAGCTTCCGCTTGAATATCCGCTCCAAGAAAGAGCACTTGGATTTTTCATCGTGCTAGGTCTTCCGCTTACGTTCGTCCAAGCAACAGAACCCGCCGATGCAGCGTTATTTACCGACTGTGACCCGATGTTTGATGAGTCGATGATGGTCTTCCAATCTTTCCACGAACCCGCAATTTTCTGACGGAAGTACATGTGACCATTAGTAGAATAATCATTGGCAAGCAAGAAGCCATAAGCAGAATCTCCTGTTCCCCAGTTCATCACTTGCACCCAAGAATTTCTATTCGGTCTGTTGGTTACATTGTTCATCTCATAGATATGTGCAGCACCATCCGTAGCGAAGCTATTCAAATCTGACACGATGTTGTTGCGGCTATGATACATATACTTTGCATCCGCAGTCGCCGTTTTCATGTAACCAGCAAGGCTTTGGTGAGCCGTTAGGAACGTGCTCCCCTTGACCACGCTGATAGTAGTGCCATTTTTTGTAACAGACGTAACCGCATTACCACCGCCCGATACGGATATTGATGTAGCACTGCCACCTTCCAGTGACGTGATTCTAGTAGAGAGCTGCTTGATAGAGTAAGCTGATGCTATCTCACTGAGCGATTCTGATGTAAGCTTCAGCGCATCATTGTATGCTTTAACAGAACCATTCAACCCACCTCCACCTGACGAGCCACTACCTTCACCATAGGCGGTAATGCCACCAGTAGCATAGAAGTTAGCTGCGGTTGTACCATCAGACTTAACTACTTTAATGGCAGTATTAGCTTTATCATAAACTAATCTGACATCACCAATTTGCACATAAACACCATCAGTATTAGCAATAGTTATACTGCCATTTACATCAGCATTACCATTCACGCTATTACCCCAAAGCTTTCTTGTTGTTCCCCAATAAGAAGTTACTATGTTGGCAGTACCATTAAACGATGTTCCGTTTATAGTTCTAGAATTCTGTAATTTAGTAGCACTTCCAGCATTACCAGTAATTGAAGCAGAAGATGTAATGAACCCTGCTCCATTAGTAAGCTGATTAGTATTATTTGGAATACTAATAGACTTTACAGCAGAACCATTATAAGAACCACTACTATAACCGCTCCAAGAAAGAGCATTAACAACTTTTGATGCAGATGCTACATTGTCAGTAACTCTAGCAAGTCTTACCCAAGGAGCAGCCCAAGCTGCATCATTACTTATCTTGCCTCCAGCTCTAGAACGGACATAAACTTCAGTAGTGCCAGCTTTTATAGCAAACTGAGTTTGCCACATATTAGGAGAAGTTGCCGTATTATTACTATCAGTATAAGACAGATTAATATAATGATGCCAACCAGTTTGTCCATTAGGATTAACATAACCATTCAACGTTTGATAGTTAGCAGTAGAACTAGCATAAGGTGCTGCAATATTAGACATACCCATACTATTCCCGTGTGTTGCAATATCGTTAAAATTGTTTCCAACACCACTAGGAAAAGCTCTTACTAAATTCAGTGCTTTAGAAGTTCCACCAATACTAATAGTAACCTTGTTTGCAACATCAGAAATACTGAAACCAGTAAACAAACCACTAGCGTGATAATTATCTACCATATCTGCGTTATGAGCAGTAGCTTCATTTTTAACCCAATTCTGAGTTGCATAAGCTGCGAGACTTTGATGTGTTGTGAGATAAGTTCCCAAATCTACAGCATCTCCACCACTAGCCGCAATAGTTTTAGTGATACCGTTAATCTTTACACTATGTGTATGAGTAGTAGCAGACTTACCATTAAGAAGAGAATCTACACTACTCTTGGTGTAATAATTACTTAAACTCTGATGCGAGGTGAGATATGTAGCACCCTTCGTGAAGGTAATGGTCTTGCCGCTCTTTGTAACGGCAGTAACGGCATTTCCACTTCCGCTGACTGCTATCGCATTCACGTAACCATCGAGAGACTGATGAGCCGTGAGGAACGTACCCTTCGCGAAAGTAATCACACCAGTGCTTGCATCATAGGTTGCACCAGTGAGGGCATTTCCGCCAGTTGGCACAGACACGCTGATACTAGGAACAGCACTTGCTACATTCTGAATCTCCGAATAGAGCTTTGCTACTGAGTATGCAGAAGCAATCTCTGAAAGGTTTTCCGTAGTAAGCCTGATAGCATCAGCATAAGCCTTTACAGAGCCGTTGAGACCACCACCGCTTGATGATGATGCTCCAACACCATAAGCGGACACACCACCACTTGTGTAGAGGTTAGCCACCTCTTCGGTCGTAGTATTCGTAATCTTCAGCGCCTTATTAGCTGCATCATACTCCAACTTGATGTTACCGATGGAGATATACTTTCCACTAGGCACGATGATGCTTCCATTGATGTCAGCAGTGCCATTGAACGAATTTCCCCACAATTTGCGAGCATTAGTAAGCTGGAGAGCCTTCTTCGCTGAACCGTTTGTGAAGTAGCCTTGCAAGGTGGCGATACTCCCTTTGTTTGCGGATATGCCCGAAGCATTTACCCCTTCTGCCTTTTTCGCTCTTGCTACTTCGTCAGATATAGACTTGTTGATTCCGTCAACGATACCACTTAAAGTGTCTGTCTGCGCAATATTGGCGAGGAAGCTCACCACCTCGTTCCACTTATTGATAATTCCGTCCGCAGTCTCCTCGTCAGTAGTCATAAGGGCGTACCAGTCATAGGCACTATTCCAATGACTTACCTTAGTGGATGAAATGCCGTCCAGTACAGACTTATTGCTATGAGTATGCTTTGCTGATACCGCACCATCCCAAGCTGTCTGCTTTGCAGTAGTAGGAATGGAGTAACCAGAAGCAAGGGCAATGGCAATAGTTCCATTGGTAGTGATAGGCGAGCCGCTGACCGAAAGCCCAGTTGGGACAGAGATTGCAACCGATGTGACCGTACCTGTGTTCTTAGTATATCCGCTATCATTGCTGAGTTCGGACAACTTGGTAGGAACGGTTACGTTTATGGTTTTCGCAGCAGAGTTTGGGGTGTAAGTGCCTAGGCTTGTACCATTCTTCTGAATAGTCAAGCCGTAGATGGTCTGATGCGAAGTAAGATAGCTACCCTTTGGCTGATAGGTAGCCTTGGCAGCTGCTATCGTAAGATAGTCGGAGAACACGCCTGTCCCGAATGCGTTTATCTTGTCGTTGAGCTGCTTGATGCTCCAAGCAGTAGCAAGGAATGAAACTTCCGTCTTGCTGCTGTCTCCGTTGTCGGCGGAAGTCATGGCTGTAGCCTTTTCGAAGCCAAGGACTGAGCCGTTCAATCCGCTTCCTGTGCCACCGCTGACGGAAGAAGCACCGAAAGCCGTGATGCCGCCTGTCGCATAGAAGTTGGCGGCGGTCTTTCCGTCCGTCTTCTGAACGTAGAGATTGCCGCTTCCATCATTGATGATGTAGATGTCGCCAATGGCAACCTTGCTCTTGAAGGTAGCGATGCCGTTGACGGTAAGCGCACCTGTTATCGTTCCTCCTGCAAGAGGGAGATACTTAGCAATGGTCGAGTCCACTTGCGCCTTGGTATAAGCGTCCGTGATGCCATATCCTGCGATTGTAGTTGGCTTTGAGGTCAAGCTAGCGAAGGTATGGGTGTGACCGCTGAGGGAGAATGTGCTTCCCTTTGTCAAAGTCAAGGTGTGACCGTCTATGCTTGCGCTAGTAACGGCGTTCCCATTGCCTGTGACCGATACCGCATTGACTCCATCGGTGACTCCATAGCCAGCAAGTGTTGTTGGCTTTCCCGTAATCTCGCTGAATGCGTGGGTATGTCCCAACTTGCTATAGGTCTTCTCCGCATCGGCAGACTTCAAGTAAGCAGCCAAGGACTGATGAGAAGTAAGGTAAGTTCCCAAGTCAACGGCTGTTCCACCTGTGGCTGCTATGGTCTTAGTGACACCATTAATCTTCACGCTGTGCGTATGTGTCTTGTCACTCTTTCCGCTGATGTCTTGATGGGATGTCAAGAAAGTAGCTCCCTTTGTAAATGTCAGTTTAGTACCACTTTTCGACACACCTGTCACCGCATTGCCACTTCCTGTAACCTCTATGCTTGTCGCACTTCCTCCTTCCAAGGTGTTTATGCGACCTATGGCATCATTGATGCTGCTGTAGAGTGCAGCAACAGAGTAAGCACTAGCAACCTCGCTAAGACTTTCGCTTGTAAGGCTCTTGGCATCATTGTATGATTTCACCGTGCCATTCAATCCACCGCCTCCAGTACTACCGCTAGATGTAGTTCCGACACCATAAGCAGATACACCACCACTAGTATAAAGATTTGCAACTTCGTTGGTCGAGGTGTTCGTTATTTTCAACGCTTTGTTAGTTGCATCATACTCCAACTTTATGTTGCCAATAGTGATGTACTTTCCACTAGGCACAACGATGCTACCGCTTATGTCGGCTGTTCCGTCAAAGCTGTTACCCCAAAGTTTACGTGCGTTGGTCAGCTTGATGGCGGACTTCGCCGAGCCATTCGTGAAGTAGCCTTGCAAGGTTGTTATGTTCGCCTTGTTTGTGGCAATGTTTGTAGCATTTGCACCCTCCGCCTTCTTTGCCCTGTTAGTTTCGTCCGTGATAGACTTGTTGATACCACTAAGTATGCTATCCAATGAATCTGTCTGCGCAATGCCAGCAAGGAAATCCACAACCTCATTCCACTTGTTGATAACACCATCAGCAGTTTCCTCATCGGTAGTCATTAGCTTGTACCAATTGTAAGCAGAATCCCATTGCCCTTGCTTTGATGTCGTAGGGATGGAATAACCCGAAGTCAAGCTTATGGCGAAAGTTCCACTTGTTGTGATTTCCTTTGTCGTACCAAGAGACAATCCAGTTGGCAAAGTTAGCTTAACCGATGTTACCGTTCCCTTGTTTGTGGTGTAGCCGCTATCATTCGTAAGTTGAGAAACCTTGGTGATACGGTCTGTAATATCCACCCACTTGTGCGTGTGTGCGCTAGGAGTGAAAGTAGAAGGCTTTCCTGTGATGTTTGCCCAATCCAAGCTAAGACCACCAAGTTCAGAACTGATGTTGTCGATTCGATTGCTGAGAGCCTTGATGGCATAAGCGTTAGGAATGCTTGCCAAGTCATTGTCTGTATACGTGCCTTTGATGATGTCTGTGTAGCTCTTCACGCTTGCGACCAAGCCACCGCCACCACCATTGTTAGTACCATCGCCGTATGCGCTCATTCCACCTGTGGAATACACATTGCCGTCAATCTTCAAAGCACCATTTACCACACTGAGGGTAATACTACCTAATTTAAGCTTTCCCTCTACCAACAAATCATTGCTTACGCTGAGTGTCGTAAAAGGAGCTTGCGGAGTCAAAGCCACAAGGTCTTTTATGTTAGTGCCATTGCTACCGCTCTTCCATGTAGGCTCAAAGAATGCAAGGTATGCACCAAGATTCTTCTCGCTGATGATAAATGATGTAGGGTCAGCGTGAACCTTTCCGTCCACGTCCCACCAGATTGCACCATTTGCGAGATAGCCCGAACCGTCAAAGCGAACGAGGGAAGTAGCAGGAGTAAGGCTTCCGCTATTGTAGTCCTTATCCACCATCTGACCACCCCACCAAGTTGCGATGCTCTTCTTTCCTTTGTTCGTGTCTATCGCTCCGTTGATACCACTCTGAACGTTTCCGTCTGCGTCTCTCAAAGCAAGGAGTGTTGTCATTACAAGACCGCCATCAATATCTGTTGTCTGACCGAGTGCGTCCTTGATATACTTGTAGCCTGCAAGGTCGGTGATATTCTGCTTCAAGTCACCATATATCTTGCTAGTGATATATGCGTTTGCCAAACCCAGCTTGTCATAGAAGGCAGAATATGCGCTTTGGAAGTTGGTAAACTTCGTTCCGACAGCAGATACGATGTTAGCCTTGCCTTCAGTATTAGCCGCATTATATCTTGCCGAAATATCGGAGAGATACGTGACGAGTTCCGTCTTGGCAGTCGTGAGGGTAGTGAAAGCAGTGTTGAGGTCAGTGAGTTCCTTGGTGTCCTTCAGTACCGCTGCTTCCTTCACCTCAGTGTAAGATTTCTCGGCGGCTGCAAAAGCATCTTCAAGTCGCTTGGAATCCTGCGCCATAGCCGCAATCTCAGAAGGCTCTAGATAGCCATCCGTAACATAATTATCGAATGCCTTCTTGTTGCTTGTAACGGTCTTGCCGAGATTCGTAACATTCGTCTGTGCGGTATCTGCCGCCTTCTTCGCCTCTTCCGCTGCCTTCTTTGCTGTGTTCGCTACAGTATCGTCTGTGTACTTCACTTTCTTAGTCCAATCGGCTGCGCTGAATGAAGCATTGCTCTTGGTTGCCACGACAAGCTCGCCCTTGGAATATGCAACACCACCGAGGGTATATGCTGCTTCCAAAATCCAGAGGTCGCGTTCCTCATAGGATGCAGGCTTGCTTACATAGATGCTGGATTTGCCATCTATCTTGTCGAAGACCTCGGTAGGCACATCCTGCTTATCCCATTTCGTACCATTCCAAAAGAAAGTCTGGTTGTTGCTTGTGTTATACCACAGGTCGCCCTTATGCTCCTTCTTCGCATCATCGGTAGTCCAAGATGTACTCGGGTCGGTTGCCTGATACCAAGTCTCAGCCTTCTTGTCGAGCTGGTCTCGTATTCCCGTCAAGCTCTCCTCTATGGTCTTGGCGAATGCGTTGAGGTCGGAATCATTAGCCTTTACCCATTCTGATGAGGTGAAGCTGCCAGTGGCTCTACTCTTAACGCACACCATCAGAGTCTTGCCATCATCTCCGCCGCTAGCCCATAAATCGCCTTCGTCATAAGGAACAGTAGGCTGAGAGGTGAAAACGGTACGCTTTCCATCTGCCGTGTCCTGCGCCTTGCTTGCTGCGGTCATAGCAGTGTTGATGTCGTTATCCTTGATTCTCGCCCATGCCGTACCCGTCCAACGGTATGTGTAGCCATTAGACGTATTGTAGAACAGGTCACCAGCGTGCTGCGACTTCAATGTATCGGTAGTCCAGTCAGAAGCAGGCTTATTCTGAGTAGTAGGAGCATAGTTGTAGAACCAGGTCTCTACTTTCTCATCAAGCTGCTCCTTGTAGCTAGCCATATCGTTCTTGTACTCTTCCTTGAAGGTATTGAGGGCTGAATCATCTGTGTACTTGGAAGCCTTAGTCCAGTCAGCGATGGCAAATGACGAATCTTTTGCCTTGGCAGTCTGGCAGCGCAGGATTTCATTCTTGTAGATTCTTCCATCTGTAGGATAGGTAGCGTTTACCCAAATGTCGCCCAACTGATAAGGCGGAATAGGTTGTGTGCTGAATACCTTCATCTTGCCATCTGCCGTCTCCTGAGCCTTGCTGGCATCGGATAGGGCTTTGGCGATGTCGGTATCTGTAATGATAGTCCACTTATAGGTGTTGCCATCCTTGGCAAAGCGGTATGCCTTGCCCGTCTTGTTGTCATAATAAAGGTCGCCCAAATGGGTATCTTTATCCTTATCGGTCGTCCAACTGCTGGCTGGAGCATTATTCAAAGTAGGCACACCCTCGTAGAACCACGTCTCGATAGCCCCGTCCACCTGATTCTGCAAATCAGTTATCACCTGCGAGTTCTTGATGAGATTGTTCACCTGCTCCTCTGTCAAGCCCTTTGCTGAGTTCTCCTTGATGTACTGAGACAATTCCTTGCCATCTACAGTGGATTTGGCAGAAATCTTGCCTTTAACAGATACCTGCTTGGTTGCGCTGTCATACTTGATGTAGCTACTACCCTCATAGCCATTCTCCTTGGTAGGTCGGTCGCCTACATACATATCACCATAGACGTTAAAGAAAGCCTTATTGGTCTGCTTGTTTACGCCATATTGCACATACTCCCTATTGGCAAAGGAGTAGCTATTGATGCCGTGATAGAGGCTAACGGATGGCGAATAGGTATCTACCGCCGAGAAGATAAGGCAGTTCTGACGTTCAACATCTGTTCTGTTACCGCATTGCGACAACACGTCACCTTTAGCAGGAACATCGCTAGCCGTGGCGCAATCGGTATCGGAGAGGTCGATGTAATGATATTTCTTACCTTCCAGCTCCACAGGGTCCTCGTCACGACCGATTACCAATCGCCAGTAAAAATGATTACCCACCTTATGATAAGTGCCCTTGCGAACGTTGAATGACTCTGAACGCACCTGGTCGCCAATAGCGAAATCATTATCCACGGCATCGCCTTCCTGCTCTGCTAAGAAATAGCAACGATAAGCCTTCTGTGACACATTATTATATGTCACAGTAACCTCTTCCACCTTATGAGCCACAACACCACCAGCAGGAGAGATTATCTCCTTACCGCCGATTGTAGATGTCTTCTTGACGACAAGCTCCTCGAAGATAGCCTTCATTCTCACCTCCAGGTAATCGGTGATGAGATGCGAGCGACCTTCTGTATCGGGAGTCCACGAACCGCCGTTCTCATTGTTGAAGTTACCGACAAGCAATCCACTTAAAAGCTTCTGCACCTTTTCCCAAGTGATAGTACCCTTGGCGGTGTCATCGTTTATCTTTGAGATGAAGTGCTTGCTTCCCTCTGTTGCGACCTGATTCTTAACCTGTGTAGTTGTTAATCCTGCACCTGTTCCACCATTTCCGTTTTGAAGAGACGAGATCTGCTGCTGAATCTTCTGAATGGTTCCAACCTCCTTGTCCTCGCGAAGTGTTATGTCGTATGTCGGAATCTTGCCATCTTCTTCCTTGATCGTGAGCTGGTCGATAGAGATGATTCCTTCGATATTGAGGTCTGTATCATTGAAGTTCATCAGGTCGCCGGCCTTCAGTGTATCGTGCAGACTCTTGATAGTTCCGGTTTCGTCTGCCTGCGCCTTATCGTGCTGTCTCGCCATAAAAAGCTCGTCAACCTTAGGCTGATAGACATACCTTGTGTAGTCATTCTTGTCAAGGAGCGCAATAGCATACTTAAGGAGCTTCAATGATGCGGCTTTCACATACGAATCAGGAAGAGTGATTCCGGAAAGAACGAAATGGTCGCCATTCTTGATAGGGTAGTCTTTGTATGGGAACCACAGCTCAAGAGCATCATCCTTGCTCCTCTCAATAGTAAGTCTCCATCTCCCATCAACCTTGGTTGAGGATGCCACCTTGAACGTTCGACCACCGCACATACCATCTTTCATGGAGATTGAGAAATCATCATCCGCTAAATCTTTTATATCGAAATCAACAGCTTTGCTGAGATAAATATCAACATTATTCGGACCAGGGTCGCCATCATATCGGCCGTCATCATCAGGAGCGACACCCTCGTCAATCTCATCCACACGAACGCCACCGATTTCCATCTCTTCGATGGTAGGGTAGATTTCAATAACTCCATTCGTCTTATCATCGGTATCGAAGAACTGCGATGCCGAACGGAGACCAATCTCCTCTATATTGAGAGAATCGATGTATGGTCTATATGGATCAGTAGAGAATTTATGCAGTTTCCCGGTTGGATTCACATACTTCTTTTCCTGTTCAGTAAGCGAGTCGTAGAAATCACTCAGAGATACGTGAGGAAATCCTGGCAGCATAAGCCTGTTGATGGACATATTATTCGGAAGATTCTTTGCGTACTCCTTCATGGACGAAGGAACGACCTTCTTATTGAGACCGGACATAATGTACATCTTGGTGTTCCCTGCCTTAACCTGCGAAATGAATGTATCAAGCTTCTCCTTTGATTCCTCATCTCCGGTGTCAGTCTGTGTTCCCTTTAACTCGGAGTAGAACCTGCATTTGCCAGAGCTGCCAGACTGTGTTACATAACCGGTAATTGTAGTCTGAAAATCGAACGTTACCTGAAGGACCCATCCGAAAGACTGTTCCTGAGACTCTCCGGAAACGACGTACTTTCTCTTATTTTTGAAATATGTCTCGATATAGTCGACATCCAGTTCAAGCTCGACATTTGTGCTAGCTGTAACCACTTTCGTGATATTCGCCACGTACTTGACACCGAGGTCCGCATAGTAATGAGAAGGAAGATTCTTCTCCGAACCATAAGCTCTCAGTCTCGTAATGACACTCTGATCAGAATCTGCGTTCTGCACAATCTCGTAGAGCCCCTTGCCGAGACCATAGGAGAAGATGTGTCCGGCTTCTATTCCGGTAGTACCGACATAGATGTTTCTTCCTCTGACTATGAAGTTTACGTTCCACTTCTCATTCACGAGCGCAAGAGCCTCCCAGCATGTCTTCGAGTCAATAGTGATGGACATTGATTCGATGACGTTATCGCTTGTCCCTTCGCCGTACATTGACAACCATTCGCTCACAAGGCATCCACGCTGCACGGAACGCTCCTTGTTTCGTGAGTAAATCTTCCAGAGACCTGCACCAATCTGCTCGTCGAGGTTTGCCTGGATCCTGTCGAGCAAATCGTCCAGAGTCTGTACGAAGAATGGAAATTTCGGTAGGGAAGTGTAGTGAAGTTCGTTGTCGTTCAATACCACATCGAGGAATTCAGCTCTAGCAAGCTCATCCTGCAATGCGTTGAACTTCACGCTGTCATATACGAAGCCCTCTCCGTATGTGTCGGGTCTGGCCTGCTTATCCTTGCCCGGCTCGTAGTTGAGCTCAAAACGCTCGCCACGATAGACAATATAGTCGCCTATCTGAAAGTTGATAGGCACTTCATGCTTGAAATTGATAGTCACGAAGCACTCACCCATCCAAGAATCGGAGTATTCCAATCCATGAACGGTTATCTGCTCTCCGTTAACGTCTGTAAGCTTCGAGCCATCCTTATGATAAATATTCCAAGTACTCATGTTCTGTGTTATCCTAAATTTGAAATCCTGCCCTGCGCATCCATAATTGGCTTGATGTCAGTAACAGGGTCGTTAATCTTGAAAGTAATAGAGAGGACTAGCAAGTCCTCGCTGCCCGGATATCTGTACAGGTCCGGATCAATGCTCTTCAGTCTCACATACTGCCTTCCAATCTTATTGAAGTCGCAGTACATTTTCATCATACCAGACTTACGTAGATAGTCAATGAAAGCCTTACACTTCTCGTTTGCGCCGAAGGCATTACCCTTGAACAGAAACTTGACCTTGTTCTCGTATGCCGCCATATAGAGACCATCCTTGCCAATATACTCGTCGTCACCATGCTCGTCGTGCCATTCCCTTTTTATGGGCTCCTTGACGGCATCGCATGGTTTGAACGGATTCTCGCTAACATACATACCGAAGTCGGCGATGGAGTCCTTCACCTCATTCCCATCGCCTTCCTTCTGCATGTATATCCTGAAATAATCTTTCATACCTAAAATCAACTTTTTATAATTGCAAATATACAAAAAATAGAATAAATATGCAAGAATATACGCATAAATATGCGTTAATTAAACTTAAAGTCGTGTCTATCCCTGATATTGATAGGACCGGTAGCCTTTACGACAGCTCCTCCGTATTGATAGACGAAGCACTTTGCTGTGTCATCGCACTCAACATGAAGCTCGGCACCATCAAGCAGATTGACGAATACTCTGGAGAATCCCTTAACCTTCAGGTAAAGTGAAGAGTTGTGCCTTACGTATATCTCTCCACTGTCCATCCAGTCATAGCTGATATTTGCTACGCACTCTCCATTGAGGATGACAATCTTTGGGTTTTGCAGGTTAACGTTCTCGTCAACATACACACCATGATCATGAATGACATCACAAAAGTACTTCTTCATATCCTTGGTCGAAGGCCAGTTCTTTCCGATACAGAAGTCAATACCCTTAACAAACTTCTCGACCATCTCATGCTTGGATGAGTTGTCGTGCCACTCGGCGGTCCACTGAGCGCAAAGACCCAGTGAAACCGCCTCGTTCTTCATTCTGTCTGATAAATTTCTTTTTTCAAACATAGCTTTTACTTTTAGTTAATCCTTATACTTCTTGCGCCAGTCTCCTTAGTGATTGAGCGCATCCAGCTGTATATCTCGTCAAGTCTACCGTTTCTGTACTCAGCAAGCGTAACTAGTTGATTTATAGATGTAAGCTGAGACCTTGCGATTACGCTTATCTCAGGTAGAACAGATTTAGTTAATTCCGTCAGCTGCTTGAGATTTGCATTGTCTTCTGCACAATATAATCTGATGGAATTAAGGTACGATGCGAGAAGGCCGATTTCTTCCTCATTAATGCCCTTAATCGAATTGGTCATAGAGGAACTTCCGTTTTCTCTCAAATCAAGTCCCTTTTCCTTTAGAGCATCGAAGATGCCTGTTAACTGAGGAACTACATTTTCGCCAACTTGGTAGAGCTTGTCTGCGAAATCATTCATGTCAGTCTCATCAAGTTTACCCTTTTTATCAAGGATTCCCGTAAGCCATTCGAGAGGTTTTTCAAGTGCTTTCTCCATGATTTTCTGAGATACAATATTCTTCGTAACTTCGCGAACCATTTCCTTGACCTTATTCTTGTAAGCCTCAACCGCATCTTCCCCCTTAGTCCATGCGCTCACAACAGTATCAGTCAGCTGATTTCCCCAGCTTTTCATATCGATGGAGTAAACGTCTTTAAGGAAGTCCTGTGCGAACGTCTTGATCTGCAACTGCATCTCCTTGATTTGCTGGTCGTAGTCAGCAATCTTATCCTTGTCCGTCTTTTTCTTATCCTCCTCAGCTTGTCTCTGCTTTCTCAACTCGTCTTCCTGAGCGTGGAGTAGGGCGAGCTGATCTGCGTATGCGGAAGGATTCGTCTCTGTCTTCATCACAGCATCATAGGTCTCCTTGCTGTAGTGACTCAAGTTCTTGCCACCGAAGAAAGCCTTGCTCATATCAGTCTTAGAAAAAGCATCCCAAGCCTTATAGTCATTCTTGACATCGTTGAGCTTTTTGGTTGTATCAGAAGACCTTTCGTAAGAATAGATTCCCCCAAGGGTCTTCTCGATGACAGAACTAATATTACTAGATAAGTTCTTTAACTCGGTCAGCTGTCTCTCTGCAAGCTTTATCTGTCTGTCGAGCTTGGCATCATGAGCCTTTGCAAACGCCTTGATAGGAGAGGTAAATATGCCAGTAATACCGGCAAGGATTCCACCAACGTTGCCGGACTCCGCGCTTGTTACCACCTTTGACAGCGAACTTGACATACCAGAGAATGTCTCGAAGAACGCAGAAGCGTCCTGCCATCCATCAGACTCAGTGTCAGCTCCGAGAAGGGAAGCAGTCTCTTTGATGTCATTGAATGCTTCGCTCATTCCCTGCACATTCTGGTCGATAATGCTTACTACGTTAGCAAACTTATCAAGAGACTCTTTTGCTTTTGTTCCGTCCTTAAACAGAATCTCAGCGGCCTTCATCATAGCCTTTCCGCTGGCAATCATGCTGTCACCACGCTTGATGAAGTTTTCGTCTCCCATTTTGAGACCAAGTTCACGAACCTTCTTTCCTTCAGCAATTTTACTTGCTGCGAGGGTCATCTGCTCGCTGGCATCAGAAATCTTCTGCTCAGCCATTCCCTTTAGGCCTCCATTGAGGAAAGTCTTCTTTGGACTCGTCAGCTTCGACAGCTGCTCATCAAGCTGCTTGATTTCCTTGGCGTACTCCCTCGCATCAATGGCTCCGCTTTGTAGAGCCTCATTGATATTCTGCCTGATTCTTGCTCCGATAGTCTGAGCCTTATCCATACCGAGAGATACGATGGCTCCGTAGAAGTTGAGATAATCAGAAGAGTTCTTGAACTTGTCCAGTTTAACCTGGCCGATTTCCTTATCTCTCTGTATCTCATATCTCGCCTTGATACCAGGATCATTCGTCTTCTTGATAAGTTTATCGTAATCCTGTCGAATCTTAAGAATCTTGTCCTCGTAATCTTCTGTCTTCTCAATGATGTCTGCGGCATCCTTTAACGACTTGACATAATTTCCACGGAGGAGTTCTGTAATCTTCTTCCACTCTTCGTACTGATTTGGTAGCTTAAGCTTTTCCTTAGCTTCTCCGTCAGTCATGCTGAGAGAATCCTGAAGATTGAATATCTCATGGTAGTGAGCGTAATACTCGTCCATAAGAGACTGAACCTTCTCGTCCATCTGGAAAGCATCAACCCATGCAGATTCAGCAAAGAACTTGCTTCCCGTCTTTTCGAGAAGGCTCTTGTATAAATCCCAACGTTCTGACAGCTTGTTCATGGACTCATTGAAGTCAGCTGCCTTTCTCTCGTACTCCTTCTTGTCCTTCTCGTCGAAGAGCCACTCTGCAACCTCACGATAGATGGAAGTTTGGAACTTCTTTCTCTCGGTAGTGTTTATACTGAATCCTTCAAGGAGAGAATGGACAGCCTTCTGGTAGTCGTCAAGATTAAGACCGGTAACCTCTGGGAAGAGATTGTAAGTCTTCTTCTTTGCCTCTTCATCAGGCATGATACTCTTATACTTCTGATACATCTGCCTTGCAGACTTAAGACTGCTGAGTCGTTCCTGTAAACGCTTAAGCTGTTCGTCCTCCTGATGGCCGCCCTTATTCTTCTTGCCAGGCTTGTTCGACTTCTTGCCTTCACCTGTATAATCGTAGTACAAGAGAGCCTTCGCAGCATCTCTCACAAGGATCCATGCATCACGCTTACTGTTGGCATCTTTCGACTTAGATTTGACTGCACTTTGATACTCGTTATATGCAGCATCTATGTCTGATTTCGCAGCGTTCCTACCACCATACCAACTATCGTCCTTTCCCCATTTTTTAGCAAAGCTCCTGTATTTTGCAGCAATATCCTGTGTTGCAAGTCCGTTGAGATTATCAGGGATTCTTCCGATAAGCTCGCTAGTCATGTTGTTGAACTTATCATCTGTAGCGAACACCAGCTTGATTACCGCCTGGAAGTTAGAGTTGGCGAGCATTCCCTGTAACGTTCTTTCCAGTTCCGGATATTGACGAACGAGTCCCTGCTTGGCATCATCCATCAACTCCTTAACTTTATCCTGTTCAGCCTGAGTTAGAGGTATGCTCGCTCTAATCTTAGCACCAATCTCAGGGAAAGTCTCATCAATTAGAGCCTGCATCTTTGTGCGAACTTCACCCTGTAGCCAGCTGTCCTTATTGCCAATACCGAATGCCTGCAATACAGATGCGCGAATCTCGTTAGCCCTATCCTCGGATATACCAAGGGTAGAAAATACGCTGCTCATTGCCTGTTCTGCGGCAAGTCTAAGAGTATCATCCTTACTGATATCGCCAAAAATCTCTTGTATCCGGTCTTTTATACGATTTGCATTGAACTCTGCATATTTATCCACAGAGAACGCTTTCTGCCTGGCAATATTCTTGTCAATACCATCGGATATATACTTATAAGTAAGCTTATCCTTGTCATCGTAGAATATATTGGCATAGTCGATAGCGTCTTTCAAATCTCCGTAGTTACTTCTTACATTCAGCTTCGATTTTGCAAGTTTCTCTGCCTCTTGCAATTTCTGTAATTCCAGATCAAGGTATTTCAGCCTCTCCTCGTGACTCTTTTTCTCGTCAGCCTTCATCACGAGGTTATTGAAATTGTATGGAGCAAGTTCTTTCAGCTTTTCCTTGTAAGACTCAATGAGATTATCTATCTCCTTCGTATCTCCATCGGCAAGAGCCTTCGCCATTCCGCTCGAATTATCTATTCTGAAATCACGGATTTGCTTCAACCTGTCTTCAAGCTCACTCTGAGACTGCTCGATAGCACGACTCAATTCCTGGTATTTGCTTACTGCATAGCCGATACCCATTGTAACCGCTGTAAGAATCAAGCCCGGGAGACCTCCAATCATTGCCCACAAAGAAGACACCATTGAACCAAGACTCTTACCTAGAAGAGATATAGCAACACCGCCCTTGTTAGCAAAGTTAGTCCAGAATGTATTCATTCCAGCCTGTGCCATAGCCTGCTTATACATCTCTTTGCTAATCTTTCCAGACAGATATAGCCTTTGCAGTTCTGTCTTTGTTATGGCCTTCGCTGTGATGAGTGTCTGCAAATCCTCTTTTGTTATCTGCTTTTTTGTGGCAAGGATTCTTTGCTCGACAACTGAAAGCTGCTGACCGCTCAAAGCTCTAGCCTTTATATCCTGCGCAATCTTCTCCTTGTTGGTAAGGAAGTTTGAAGCCGCACTGCCAGCGAGCAATGTTCCAACCCTCTTCATAGCAAAGCCAGACATAGCTCCTATGACAACCGGGCTTAATGTATGCATAAGCTGCACGAGGTTCGTTACCTGGTCCAAAATGAACTTGAATGTTCCACCAATAACGCTTTTTCCATCAGCAAAGTCGGAGAGCATGATTTCCCAGGCATCCTTCAGTTTATTGTAGCGACCGAGAAGAGTTTCACTCAGAACCTGCTGCATGTTATAGAACTGACCACCTGCGTCTGTCATCTGCCAGAAGATAGACTTCACATCATCGAAACTCACCTCTCGGTTTGAAATTCGGGTCTTAATCTCTGATGTAGAGACATTTCGACCCTCCTGCTTAGAGTAGAATTTCGACAGCTTGTCAAGCAGAGGAATACCGGCATAAGCTATCTGACGAAGTTCCTTACCGTCAAGCCAACCACGTGCCTGAACCTGACCGAACGCCAACGCAATACGGTCGAAGCTGACACCAAGACCGGAAGACATATCTGCAAGCCTCTTGGTTGTATCATAGAGCTGGTCGTACTCAACTCCATACGCAGCCAACTGCTTAACGTCTCGGTTCAATTCAGAGAACGTAAATGGCGAATTAAGAGCAAGTTCCTTAATCTGATTGAACATTGTATTCGCATTCTGCATATCGCCAAGGATTGACTGGAGAGCAATATGCTGCTTCTCCATCTCACCACCAGTAGTGATGATGCTCATAGCGAACTGCTGTGCGCCGAACACAAGACCTCCCTGCAAGAAAAGTGACTTCAAATCCTGCACGGTTGAATTCAGCTTTCCTGCATGACTATTGGCTCTTTCGAAACCGCGAACCAACTGAGACTGGATCTTAGCTCCTGAGTCAACGATTTCCTGCTGACGCTTCTGTTCAAGCTCAATACCTCTCTGGACCTCGCGATTAACTGCCCTTTGGTCCTGAAGAACCCTTGATGCTAATGTTGTGTCATGACCACTACCAATACTGCCAAGCGCACCAACATAATCTTTCCAATTCTCAGAATTCAGCCTATCCCTGATAGCTCTAAGGGCTCTCATTAAAGAGAGGAGCCTTTTAATCTCATCTTCCGCCTTACTTATATCTGCGCCGATGGAGATACCTCTGCTGTATTCAGAGCGAAGCTGACGAACTTTATTTCCGAGAGAATCAAATCTGCGCTCCGTGTTCTTTAACTCGTTCTGGCGCTGCTTCTCTACTGCAATATCTTCACGCTTTGCTTTGGCTGCATCCCTAATAGCTTGCGCTTCTGCCTTTCTATTAGCTTTATCTTGTGCAGAGTTTAAGTCTCTTTGAGCTTGTGTGGCATTTGCAAGGCTTGATGAAAGTCTGTTCACTTCCTCAACGTACGATGAGTATGAAGGCCTTCCACCCTTACCCATAAGGGCAATGTTAGCATCTTCAATCCTTTTCTTAAGCTCGGTCGCATCGGAAAGGGCTTTCTCCAGGGCGCTTGTGTTTACACCGAGTTCAAGGCCTCTTATACCAGCACGTTCGCCCCTACCGATAGCAAGAGACATTGTAGCATAGAGTTTAGACATTCTAGCAGTGTCAGTCTCGATTCTCTTTCTTTCCGCCTCAGATTGCCTCTTTCTCTCGTCAGAAGCTTTTTTGTCTGCCTTAATCTTGGCTTCCTGAAGCTCCATGTAGCGCTTAGCGTAGTCCGATAGCGCCTTTAGCTCTTCATCCTGAGCCTTCTTTGCAGCATCTCTCTGACGTCTCTGACGATTGTACTCTTCTGCCGCAGCTTTCTCCTGTGCAATAACTTTTCCCTTCTCTCGTCCGTAAGCCTGTGTTGCGGCGGTTGCTTTCACCATCTCAACAAGAACATCAGAAATCAGGTTTCGCATCTGAGCTGCGTCGGTCAGCATCGTAGGGTTAAGTTTTGCAGCATTTAGACGGGTAAGGATATTATCAAGCTCGGAAATACTTCCGGTTAGCATAGACGTGCTGTAACCCTTCTGTGTTCCTTCTGACATCAAATCTCGCATCTTGGCAAGCTTCTCTGTCACACGGGCAATATCTGCCTCAACCTTTGCTGCACCACCAGTGAAGGCGGAGAGAGGGTTATCCTTCTTGAATGTGGAGATAATATCCTGAACATCCTTTTTTGCCATTCCAAGTACTTTCGTGAGGCTACTAAGGATGTTTGAGTCGTCAACACCACCACTATGGATAAGACTGATAATGGATTCTCTTAACTCGTTCAGAGATTTCTTTGCGTTATCAAGGCTCTTTGTGTCGACGTTAGGGTTCTCTGCATTTGTATTGTTAATTTTCTTCTCCTGGATATTTATATCCTGAAGCAGCTTTATATATGCAAGAGCATTCGAAATCCTATTCTGCCAAGCCTTTACTCTATCGGCATCGTCCTCATTCTTGGACATCCTCTGTAATTCAGAGTTTATAGTTCCAAACAGGCTAGCAATCTTTGCCAGGTTGCCAGCTCCGAGGAACTTTCCAGTAAGAATGTTTGTATCGTTAATACCGGATCCCTTCAGTATCTTGGCGATATTAACGATACCCTTTGTGTTCTTTTCGATATATTCATTCGCTTCTCGGAAAATCTTAGAGAAGTTATTGCCATTTATCTGGTTAAGGCTGGCGACAAGCTCCTCACCACGTTTTTTTGCGTCCTGAGTAGCCTGATCAACACCATTCATACCCTTCACGATTTTCTGAAGGGTCTTCGACATCTCATCCTTGATGCCAAGAGAGATAAACAAGTCACCTAAATTTCCACCTGCCATATCCTGAATATTTTAAAATTAGAGTTTATTGTTTAAGTAATCAGCAAGACTTATCTTCTTACCGATGAGGCTTCCCTCGTTCTTCTTTTTCTCCATCCACCTGTCGTAGAGGTCATCCATCTCCTTCTTGGTATGCTTCTTCGGACCGCCTTCATTCTTGGTCTTAGGATAGACGACAAGAGGCTGGTCTGCAACCATGAGGTCAATCTGCGCCGATGAATAGCCCCACCAGTAGTCGTAGGCCGCGATGAAGTACTTACGCTGAAAGAGGAAACCGAACTTCTCCGCTAGTGAGAAGGCTGCTCCCCAGCTGGTTCTGCTTGGATAGCTTTTACTTCGCCCCTCGTCATCGTCATCATCACGTCCGTCATCCCGGTCGCTAATATGGTAGCCAGTGAGAATGCGTTCGATGGAATTTTTTTTTTAGAAACATCGAGGACCCTCAGAACCTCTGCCACATCCACATCCTTGATGTAGTAGAGCCAACGCCAGTAGATCCAATACAAGAATCGAATCTTCCAGATGTTGTTGAGAAGGATGCAGACGCAAATCTTGACGTTGCGTTTCCATTCGTTCTTCTCCTTAGCCCTGATATGAGAACACCTGCTCATTGTTCCCTTGCGAAGCCATCCGAGCTTGTGCTTCTTTCCACGGAACACGAACTCGGTAGGCTCGTCATGCAGTACGCTGTCGAGTAACTCCTGTAAGTCCACCGAAGGCTGCTCAATTTTCTTTTCTTCTGCCATGATTGTATGCTATTTAATGAAGAAGGGCGGCACGGCTGTTGACTAGCCTGCCGCCCTACGGTTTGTTATCCTGAATCTAATTACCTAAAGAAGCCTATACTTGATTAACCGCCAATACCGGGAGCTGGAGCCTTAGTAAGCCAAGCGATGCTGCGCTTACCTGCACCCTCGATAGAACCTGAGAACTTAAACGCAACCGGCTCTGTACCTGAGTTGTCCCACTGCAAGGTAGCGTAGAGAGCGATATTGGTGATAACCATGAGGTTTTCCTTCTCGTCATCAACGATGACGATAGTACCCTTGATCTTGAACTTCTTAGGCTCAACAGCGATACCTGTAAAGCCGGTAGTAGCATCGAGAGTAGCGTCACCTGTACCCTTCAGGGTAACCTTGGTCAGCTCTGTGATAGCGTCCTCACCGAACATAATTGTCAGCAAGTCCTTTGCCTTTGAAGGAACAACGAACTCTACGTTGAAGTCGCCGAGCTCTGCGGTAGTTGCCCAGTCACCAGCCAGACCGATAACCTTGTAGTGGTTGATAGTTGGGTCATCCATGGTTGCCTTCAGAGAGTCAACTGTAACAGGAAGTTCAACCTCTGGGGTGATGTCAACTGTAGCCTTGCTCAAATCGGTAATAGCCTTTGAGTAGAGCAGAGTCTTAGGACCATTGAAAATGTCCTTCATCTTGTCAATAGTTGTCATAGCCATAATCTAAAATATTTTAAATTGTTATACCTGAATACACTTTATTTTGTACGTAACCTTCCCTGTATGATCGTTACGGAAAAACCTGCGCCGTCGTCGGCCTGGATAGCAACGTTCGGCCTGGTAACGATGATGTTGTCTGTTGAAATCGGGAATCTTTCGAGGACCGCCTTGACCTTCCCACTCATTTCCGACGGACTGAATCCGTTCGGGTTCGCCGAGGAAGCCTTATCTCTTACATACACCTCTATCTGAATAGTAGTGGTATAGTAGTTGTAGGAGCCATCGTAGTTCATCTCGTTGTTCCTGATTGTGTACGGAGCACTTACGACGATGTAGCTACCTATTTTGGTATCCACAGCCTTAGGACGATTCCTGGGGTACACCTTGTCGCATATACCCTTTACGGCGTTCCCTAAGTCGAAATATATCTGCTTGATATCTACCATAGCTTACAGTTTGTTAAAAGTTGAACTATTGGCGTACACTACGCAGGCATCGAACATATCCGGAAGAGACTCGTATGTGTTGTAAACTGTCTCGAAAATGCGGTTCTCCTTATCGAATACTGCATATTCAACAGGACATATCGCAACGAGTGCCCAGTCTTTCCCGGTAGATTTCACCTTTCCGATACGTCCGTATAGAAGGTTTGGACCCCACTGGTGACCGCCACCGACTGAACCGGTGTAGCCTTTGTTTTCTCCTCCGTCGTAGTAGAATGGGAGATTGTATTTCTCTCCTTCTGCCAGGGTTACTCGCGTTGGTGCTTTTTCACCCTTCGAGGCACGCACCATGTAAATGAGCTTTCCTTTGTAATACACTGCTGCATAGAACGAAGTATATGCGTTACCGGTGATATTGTAGAACGTCCTGTTCTCTTTGAAATAGTTGACGGTTCTGTGAGCAAGTTCCTGCATAATCGCAAGCATCTTGTCATACGCCAGCTTTTCGACCCTTGGCTTAATCTGATGCTCGAACTGCGCTCCAAGAGACAGACGCTTTCCGCTAAAGTATTTTACCATAACCTAAACCCTAGTGAGATTCCAGTAAACGACAGTCCTGTTATTATCCGGCTCGCAGTCCTTGACCATACCTACCTCGGTATTGTTGCCGACAGTGGAGTAGATGGTGTCGCCGTCAAGAGGACATCTTTCAGCATCCCATTCGTCATATCTGACAGGAATCGATGCCTTCCTCTTGTTCTGGTCGACGTTCTTGTCTCCCTCTGTAGTGGTATCTGTGTAACTGCGGCCTTCGCCATAGTAGAGAATGATTTTCTTGTCCTCACCAACCGGAGCATCATCATCAGCGAACGGGTCATCAGGGTCGGCCTTTCCGACGACCTTCCTCACGATCTTGATGATGTGAGGGTATCTTGGGTTTCTGATGTTTTCCTTTTCCATACGCCTTATTTGATGATGTGAGGGAGAGGTTCTCCCCAAGGAGAATAATTCGCCCTCTTTACTCCGCGGGAGGTCACCCGGAAGGTGGACTTCTTCTTGAGCATCGAATCAGGCTCCAGCTCCGCATAGATTGCATTAGCCTCTGCCTTCATCTCGCTCCTATCGTTGTCCGACATGTCATAGCCACCTCCCGAATGAGTCCATCCGTTATCGGAATCGGAGGTGTTGTTCACCTTGCTCGGACCAAGAACAAACCATTTCAGCATGTCGGCATAGGCAAGTCTTACCTTGTCCTTGTCGCAGGCTTCGAGGTCGATGCCATTTTCAAGCTCCCTGTCGTGCATGATGCCCAACAGAGCCTTCATCGGCATCTCGAACTTCACCTTATTAATAAGGTAGTCGTTCACAGTGTAAATGTTCATCTCCGAATCCATAGTCATACAATCTAGTTACGTTAATAGTTCCAAGACCGAAATTAATCAGTCTTGGTAATGTCCATAATGCAATGGTCTGGGAAGTCGACGAGAGCTGGGCAAGCAGAGAACATAATATCTGTGTGCCACTCCATGTACTTACCGTTAGGAACCGTTGAGTTCATGAGCAGACCGAGTCCATCGTTTGTTGTACCGAACAGGGTAGAGATTGCCTTGTTACCTGCATATTCAATCAACTTACGATCGAGGCTGTCTGTACGCTCGAACTCACAGGCATCACCGGCAGGACGGAGGACAACGATGTTGTCAGACCAACCCTGCTTGTACTCATCGGTTGTATGAGTAAGGTTACGTTCCTTTTCGGTAACAATCTCGATAGGAGATACTCCCTCGAAGTCAACGAATGCCTTAATGAACTGCTCTTTGCTGATAGGCATTGTCTTGGTAGAGGCAATGTAGTTCAGCTGACGGTAATTGGTAACGAGTTCGCGGACCTCTGCGTTCTTCAAGAATACATTATAGAATGTATTGCGAGTCATCTGCCAGATCAAAGCACCATCGAAACCACCGCGGGTCTCACGATACTTGGCTTCCTTCTCCTTCATGTAGGTAAGGATGGTAGCAGTAGGGTCAGCCCACTTCTTAGCACCACCATTGATGAAGTTGTCTCCGTATTCGATAGGGTCGATAGCCTTGTGCAATGGGGTAGAGATACCACGGCCAATACCAGAGTAATCGATCTTACCGGTAGACATCAACTGAGCGGTCATAAAGTTCATTGTCGCATCAACTGAGTCGATACGGGTCTGAACCTCGTCACACCAGTCTACCAAGATGTCGGCATCGTTACCGAACTCCTCAAACTGCTTGATGCGTGCATAACGCTCAACTGCGGTCTCAACATAACCAGGAGTAATGAAGTCCGGAATAGAAGCGGTGTACCACTTATGTCCGTTCTTGTCCATCTGGTTAGAGTCACCGAGAGGAGCACGGAGGTCAGCCATAGGAGCTGCCTTCAACTTGCGCGCCTTGACGTTAAATGTTGCCAATCCATAGTTGTCGGTAGATGTCAGGAACGAAGCGTTATGTCCCTGTGTCTTGTACCACCCATAATTAGTAAAGAAGATTTCCTTTTTATCAAGGAAACTCTGCAAATATGCCGTATTCTCCTGAGAGCCGAAGAACTTGGCAAGTCGCGAATTATTAAAATCAAATTTTGCCATAATCCTGAATCAATCTTTAAGGTTAATAATTAGAGATGGAACCATCCGTTAACGCGACTCTTGTTGAGAGCCTTGATTGCAGGAGGGATTGGAGACATCCTGTCGATGTACATAACGGTATCATCGTTAGCAAGGAATGGAGTAAGCATATAACGAGCACCATCCTCAAAATCGTCACCTGGGGTGAACAGGAAGTCGTAGTCGCACTGAGCGTAACCGTTAGGGTTGGTTACCATAGGCTTCTGTGTCTCGCCGACAGCTGCCGCTTCAACGAGTACTGCATCCTTCGCTACAACACCGAGTGTTGCTGACAAAGTAAGCTTCCATACGTCTGTGCCAGCCTCAGTTGTTTTCTCAACACCTGTAATCGTAACAGCTGTACCTGTACCATCAAGAGTGTTAGGAGCGACCATGATATTGTCTCCAATGAACGGAATGTGCTTGTAGCCATCACGCACGATAAGGAGAGTTGTATCTGTAGCACCGGTCTTCTTTGCGCACTGGTAAGACTTAAGAATCTTAACGGTCGCGCCTGCGTTGCCATAGATGCCTGGGTCATACTCCAGGAAGTCACCGGCGTAAATCTTAGCTGGGCCTTTGAAAGGATTGAGCAACTTACCACCAGTTGTAGGAGTACGGAAAGCATCCTTTGCGGCACCAATCAATTTGACGAACACATAGCGGATACCGCCGATTTCGCCACGAGCCTGGATGAGGGAACGACCTGGCAAGAAGCCGCTACCATTCATCCTTTCACTGTAATAAGGAGAAACTGTTCCCATAATCAATAAATAAATTTGTTATCCTGAATACTAATTGTTATTCGTCCTTAGGCTTGTGTCGAGATCTGATAGCTGCAACATCATCGAACTCGTGCTCATCTACAGTTCCGGTTCCTCCGGCTCCGCCACCTCCGCTTCGAGGCTTGGTGTCTGGATTGATGCCAGCTTCCTTGAGATCAGCATTGTAAAGAACCTCTGCCTTACCGACAAGATCCTTAATGTCTGCTTCACCATCAGGAATCTCAAGCTTATCCAAAGCTGTCTTAACGAAAAACGAATTCAAAGGAATGTTGGCTTTCTCAAACTTAGCCTTAAGACCTTCCTTGATGGAGTTCACCAACGCCTTCTTTGCGTCAGCTGCTTCCTTCTGCTCTCGCGCCTCACGCTCCTTCTTGACTTCACCAATGAGCTTCTTTGCCCACTCAGGCATATTCTCTTCGTTAGGAATTTCGTCTTTTTCCGGCTCTTCCTCGTCAAGCTCAGTTTCCTTTGCCTTCTGACGTTCTTTCGCCTTCTTCTTGTATTCCTTAACCTGCTGAGAAACGTCAGAATGGAGATTTCCGTCCATGCGTTTCAAGCGATTTGTAACCTTGGTGACCAACTTGGCGTTTGCAGCTTCGTCTTCACCAAAATCTTCGAGTACATCATCAAGTTCTTCATTGATGGTTTTCTCGCTAATTGTCAACTTGGTACTACCGAGTTCCTTGTTGACCAATGCTAAGAGTTCTTCTCTTGTCATGTTGTTGTTTTATTAAAAATGTTATCCTGGAAGTGGTTCTTCCACTTCGAAAATGTATAAATATACGTTTTAACACCGCAAATATACGAATAATTATACAATATTACAAAAATATTCTGTATTTTTGCTTATAAAATTGTATTTTTATGCAGAAAGATATTTATTCAGGATTAAAATTGGATAACGGAGAACCTGTATATACGCAAGAGTATATCCAGTCTCTACGAGACACCGATAAGAAGCATCCCGACAAGCTGAAGATTATAGCTCAGCGTGGCGGACAGGAGCGTATGCTGTCTATAGACGCTGATATTAAGATAGTTGGAGGCTCGCGAGGCGGATCCAAGTCCTTCTCTTCACTCATGGAAGTTCTGAAGGATATCAAGAACCCTGACTTCCATGCGACCATCCTGCGAAACGAGAAAGATGACTTGCAGTCGCTGGTAACCGACTCTTATAAACTTTTCTCCCAATTTGGAACTTACAATAAGTCGCAAAACGATATGACCTGGAACTTCAATAACGGAGGATGGCTTAAGTTTTCGTACTACGCAGGAGCCTATCAGGATTTCAAGACGCGATTCCAGGGACGACAGTATGCGTACGTTTGCATCGATGAGGGTACTCAGTGCCCATACAAGAAGTTCAAGTATCTCTTGACCAACAACCGAAATGCAGCGCATATACGAAACCGCTTCTGGATTACATGTAATCCTGACCCCGAATCTTGGGTACGAAAGTTCATCGACTGGTGGGTCGACGAAAACGGTTACATCATACCGGAGCGAGACGGAGTTATCCGCTACTGCTTCATGGATGGAGATACACCGGACTCAATCTACTGGGGTGACACAAGGGAAGAGGTGTACGAGCAGTGCAAGGGTATCATCGATAGTCTTTGGAAGGACAGCTACGAGGAGCTTGGATACACTAAGCTCGAAATGTTCATTAAGTCAGCAACGTTCATCCGGGCAGACGTATCAGAGAACATTAAGCTTATCTCCACCGATGCATCATATATCGCCAACCTTGCCCAGCAGGATGAGGAACAGCGTATGCGAGACCTGGAGGCTAACTGGAACTGGAAAGCTGCCGGCGATGACATGATCAAGATGGAAGACCTTGATGAAATCTACGACAATGCAGAACAGATAGGAGATGGAAAACGCAGAGCTTCTGCCGATATTGCTTTCACCGGCGGCGATAACTTCGTGATGTGGCTCTGGGAAGGATGGCACTGCAAAGACTTGGTTGTTCTTAGGCTGGACCCTAAGACGCTCGTTTCTGTAGTTGAGGCAAAGCTGAGAGAGTGGGGCGTTGAGGAATGTAACTTCACTTACGATATGCAGGGTATCGGTCAGTACTTTAAGGGATTCTTCAAGGATGCCATCCCATTCAACAATCAGGCAGCACCTATCGCGAGGAATCATCAGGAAGAAGAAGGAATCAAATACCTATATAAGGATTTGAAGTCTCAGTGCGCATGGTTATTCTATAAGATGATAAAAGAGAAGCAGATTTCCATCGACTCGGCCCTGCTTGAAAGAAAGTATTCAGGAAACGGATTTGACAAGGTTCCTCTCAGACAGATTCTTCAGAAGGAGCGTAAGATGCTCAGACGTGACGAGAATAGCGATGATAGAGGATTCAAGCTATTACCTAAGAAGATTGCCAAGAAATATGTCGGGCACTCGCCTGACTTCTTTGAATCTTGGTTCTATGTAATGATATTCAGTTTAACAAAAAAGAAACATAAAAAGGTAAAAGGATTATGGAGAATTTAAATTTTAGAGAAATACTCGTAAAGAAACCATTCTACGAGCTTAAGCCTGACGGATATATGAGTCACGGCACTTTCTCCGACAAGGTTGGAGACAGGAGCATGCAGAACATGCCTTACGACCCCTGTGTATGGAGGGTAAAAACCCAGTCTGACTTCCTTCGTGAGTACTTCACGAGCGGACATAGAATTTGGGACGAGAAAGCATATCCTGATATTATTAAGGAAAACCCAGACTGGGACCCAAAAGACCCATCTACGGGGAGCCACTACTACAGACAGCCAATTACAAGGTGTGCTTTTGCCTTCCAACAGGTTATCGCGACGAAACATACCCTGCACCTGACCGGAAATGACATCCAATTCGAGCTTGCAGATAGCACGGATGAGCTTGACAAGGAAGAGAAATTTCAAAAGAACCTCAATGTCTTCAAGAAGGGGTGGCTTATGCATAACATGGAGATTGCATTCTTCGAAGCAGTAAGCTCTTATATGATAGTTGCTGAAACTGCAACTGTCGGGTATATTGATAAAGGAAAGTTCGGAGTCAAGGTTCTTTCATTCAAGAATGGCGACTATCTTTATCCGCATTATGATTCAATAACTGGCGAGCTTTCTGTATTTGCCCGCAAGTATTACGATTTGGATGAAGACGGAAACGCACAGATCGAGTGGGTTGAAGTATGGGATGATACCTATTATTACAGATTCAGGAACGATGTCGGAAACAAGAGCGTAACGAAGAAGGCAGTGAACCTCATTAAGGGATTGTTCGGAATGAACGGATATGCTCTTGTTGAGAAAAAGAAACATCACTTCAACTCGATACCTGTGGCATACATCCGCAACGATGAGGGCCCATGCTGGTCTAACGTTCAGAAAAACATCGAAGATTACGAGGAGGCATTTTCGTACCTTTGCGAGAACAACAAAGCGTACGCTTTCCCGGTATTCTATATTAAAGGTGATGGTGAGGAAATTTCCATCTCTGGCGACGATATGACAGGAGCGGCCAAGGTTATCGCTATGAACAACAAGGATAACGATGCAGGATTCCTTAACGGCACAGATGCTTCTGAAGCTTTCGCAACTCAGCTCAATAAGTCGTATGACCTTATCTATGAACTTTCATTCACGGTAAAGCCACCGGAGTTGAAGTCTGGTGACCTTCCAGGTGTAGCTATCAAGCTTCTCTATTCCCCAGCATTGGAGGTAGCTATGAATGACGCTCAGAAATTGCAGCCATTCCTTGATAAACTGGTTGAAATCGCCAAGTTTGGAATCGGATACGAAAACAACGCGACGGCTTCTATTGTTGGTCTCGATATCAATGCATGGATTGAGCCTTATACACATCAGAACAAGACGGAACTTCTTACAAATCTTGCAACTGCCGTTCAGAACGGATTCCTATCGAAGCAGACTGCATCGGAGCGTTGTCCTGACTTTCCAAAGAATGCCGAGTGGGAGCGTATCTTGCGTGAAAAGAAGGAAGAGGATCAGCAGGACCTCCTCATGGATATACAGCGTGCGGATAACGAAACTGAGAACGCCATCGAGGAGCAGGAAGCTACTGCGAGGATCCAGAACGGAGGCAATGGAAACATTCGTACAGGTAACGGAAGGAAGGCAGGAAGGCCTAGCGAGGGTAAGAATACCGATAAATGGGGGAACAAGCCTCAAGAGAATAATTGGAAAAAATACAATCAAACCCATTAATAGCCTATGGATGAGTTAAAACGTTCTGTCGATTACAGCAGGAAGCGCTTGCAGGCAATCCGAAACTGCGAGGGCCATGTTGCTGATATCCTCTGGAAAACGACACAGAAGGTAATTACCGCAAGTAAGCGATACAGAGGCGCGGGCAGGCTCACAAACGAGTCAGCCCTGCTCTCTTACGCCAAGAATGTTACTGCTGAGGCAGAGGAGAGTATCAACAGCTACATCTCTGCTTATTCTAAGGCTTCATGCAAGATTCTCGGGATTGACAGCGAGAACATCGAATCGTTTCTCGTCAGCGACATCTACGGAAAGACGACATCTGAAAGAAACGCTGTCTATCTCGGAAACTTTGCTGAAGATATTGTAAGGATGATCAAGGCAGGCACTCTTATGGGGTATTCAGACCAGCAGCTCCTGTCTTCCATCCGCACAGGCTATAAAGACCCATATCACACATCAGTCATCACCAAGGCGAAGAGAAAGGATATCAACATCGATGTTCCTTCTTACGGAAAGGGCTACTACAAGAACGCCTATCAGAACATCGTAAGAAACGCTTCTCAGGTGATTGCTTTAGCGTGGGGACAGGCAGAACAGGAGTATGGACTGGAGAATGGAGCTGTCGGGTACTTAGTCCACAGAGGCTCATCGTATCCTTGTCCCGTTTGTGATGATTTATGTGGATATGTACATCCGCTTAACACGATGGTTATCCCCGCACATCCAAACTGTGTTTGCCGTGCCGAGTTTGTTTATAAAAAATAAGTAGTATGATAAATTCTGAATTAAATTTTACTTTAGAAGAAATTCTCCCGAGGTTCCCTAAAGGATTACAGGAGAAGATAAAGCACTCCGTAGAGCTGCTAAGAAAGGCTGAAAAGCTTGCACTGGCATACTCGCCTAGCGAAGGCTTCTATCTATCGTTCAGTTCAGGCAAGGATAGTCAGTGTCTTTATCACATTGCCAAGATTGCAGGTGTGAAGTTCAAGGCTCACATGGGGCTTACGTCCGTCGATCCACCAGAAGTAATCAAGTTCTGCCGCAAGCACTATCCGGACATAGATATGATAAAGCCAAAAATCAGCATCTACAATCAGGCTCGAAAGGAAGGCATGCTCCCAACAAGGCTGATAAGATGGTGTTGCAGGGTCTATAAAGAGGGCATCGGCGCGGGCAATGTTGTTCTCATCGGAATCCGTCACGCAGAAAGCAGGCAGCGTTCGGGTAGGAGCGAGGTCGAGATTACCAACCATAAGTACAGCGGCTCTCTTGAAGGTCTTGACGATTTCCGAGATAAGAGAAACAGCCAGAAGCGAGGTAGACCAACTAAGGGGGGCATCCACGAGATAAACATCACCAATGCCAGCGATGAGCGTACCATCGGCTGCATCAGAGGCTACGAATCGCTTCTCATCTCTCCAATCATAGAGTGGACAGATGATGATGTATGGCTATTCTTGAATACACTCGGCATCAAGCATTGTAAGCTGTACGACGAGGGCTACTATAGGATTGGCTGCCTGTGCTGCCCTATGCACAACTATAAGCAGAAACTCGCCGACTGCAAACGCTATCCGCATATCTATAATAGTTGGATTAAGGCCATCAAGGATATCCAGGCTAGCGGAAGGATGATAGACGAAGGATTGTCGCCGGAAGAGGTGTTCGACTATTGGATATACGGCAAGTCTATCAATGTATGGAGAGAACACCGCAGGCAGCAAATGTTGAACTTTTAAATATCAAGATTATGATTGAAGAAACAAAAGGATACACGTTATCCGTCGATACGTACAAGAAGGCGAAGGCTCTCAAGATGAAAGACCCTCGCTATTACATCTACGCCAGTCTCCGTGGTTCGGGGATGTCTGTTCGTGACAGCTGGGCCATCGCATTCCAAGGAGAAGGAATAGGTGTGTGGGAGAAATCATTCCTCGAAAACGAGATGAACAAGCTTGAGGCCCAAGAGTCCGTTCAGAAGAGAATCGCAGAAGTGCAGGGCAAGAAAGTGAAGAATGAGAATAGTGAAGAACTTACTGCTGAAGAATTGGCTAAGGCTACTTCGAAAGAGCAAATTCTCAAAGACCTGGTATTGGCTCAGCGAAAAGCCAAGTATGGATCACCTGAGTGGCTCAAGATAGTTGCATCCATCGCAGACTATAACAAGATTAAGCAGGACGAGATTGATACGGAAAACAATGTGGTCCATTACTACATTCCTTTATCAATGCCTCGATGCTGCGAGGACTGCATTATCTTCAAAAATGGTCAGGCGACCTTTCAAAAGAAGAAGAAATAGTTAAATTCGTGTTAAAGTAACTTTGTTTTACTAGAATTTCTGCAAAACCAAGTACCTTTGCAAACGATTAATGTTCACAGATTCTTTCTGCGAATCATAATTCAAAAATTTTTTGGTTAGAGGGGTGGTGTCTTCACAGATATCACCCCTCATTTTTATATATATAAAGTAGAAGAAAAATATAAACTTAATCAGGATACTTCTCTCCAGTGATGAGCTCAAGAGTCTTTCTGATCCGATCTTCAAGCATATCGTCGTTAAACGTAGGAAGAACGCCGTATGATGGCAGTTTCTTCGTCTCTGCGGCCTCCAAAATGAATTGGAGTGCATGTACTAGTGAAGTATGGTCTTGAACGACCTCAAGCAATCTATCGCTCATCCTTGCCTCCTTCCTTCTTAATCTGTTCTGCCATTTCAAGAATAGTCTCGGCGTGCTTATCGCGGTCGATGACTTCCTGTACGGCCTCATCGCTCTCCTTGCGAAGCTGCTCTTCAGTCTTGCCCTCGTCGGCAGCAGCGTTCATCCTCGCAGACTCACGGGCAAGGTATTCGTCACGGAGCTTCAACTTACCTGCCGTGTATTCTGCATCGCCAGGCAACGATGTATCCGCATACATAAGCTGGGCAAATGCTTCGATGATGTTTCCATCATCCTTGGAGAACTCATAATGGTCTCCTACAGCCACAGGAACACATTCATCGAGCGCAGCGTACATTGATGTACCGATAGAGTACTCGATTCCCCATGTGCCGGCAATGTTCGCAATCTTGATGAAAGGCAGTGAGCCTCTCTGTAAATGCTTCTTGATCTCAGCAGGGATATCCTCTCTGAGTGAAGCAACTTCTTTCTTAGACAAGCTCTTACTGAACTTCAGCACGGTGAAGTGTCTTGTCTTGATAGTCTTTCCAAATGGTAATGCCATGATAACAATATTTTAAAGTTAAACTTTTATTTCCTTATACTCGAAATCCCTGCAAGAAGGATTCTCTCCTGAAGTAAACTTCTTCTCGGTAGGGTGGTTACACTTACCTTCCTTGAAGAAGAAGCAGTCCTTGCAAGTGTATGCCAGCGGAATTATGTCTCCGCAAGCATCATCGTCAGGATTTACGTATGTATATAAGTTTTTTCCCATGCAATATGGATACCCAGGATCTTCGTCATTAAACAATACGCAATCCTTACAACTGTATTCAGTCTGCTCCATGTTCCAATAATTTTATTTCGTCCTGGATATAAAACACCGCCTTACGCAAGTCCTCGATGCGCTTCTCGGTCTTGGTCTTGTTGCCATCCACCTTATCCTTGCGTAAGAGATACTTGATAGCGTTCCCTGTATTGAAGTCAAGGTGTCTGCAAATATCCAAAGGCTCAACACCGCACAAATCCTTCAGCCACGCATAATGGGATGGGTGAGACACTTGCTCTACTTTTCTGTTTGCAGATTCGTTTACGAAGACGGAAACCTTCGCTAATTTATCAATATCTGCGACAGTTGATACATATGCGCATGCCGCCAATTCGATCTCGCATCTTTCATTCTCAATACCTACAACCTTAATAGCAAAGGTATCGTAAATATCGTTAGGGTCTATTTGGTGAATAAACGACATATCTGTTATGTCTTTCAAATCAGCCTTTCTAATCTGCAAGACAGACCCTATCTTAATATCTTCTATTCTAATCATAAGCTATTTATTTTTGTAAAATACAATTATCGTATATAAAAGAATCGCAACATACACAGCAAGTAACACATATAGAGGAATAACTGTTCCACCTCCGTAATGAGTTTGCGGTTGTGCTATTGGAACGTATGGAATGTATGTAATCATAAGCTATTCCTCCTTGTCTTTAAACTCAACGAAATCACCGATACCCAAACGAGCCTTGTTGATGCAAGAGGCAATCCAGCCAATCAGATAGCAGAAGGCTCGTCGCCGTGCTCCATGCCAATGGCATCCTCGATGGCATTGCAGGCGTGAGAAGCCTCATGGCAGCAGTAGTCCATCGACATATCCTTCGAGCATTGAAACGAGACTAGAACACCACGTCTATTGTCGCTCTTTCTGACAGCATCTGAATACGTAACGCCGCCGTAATCTCTATCGGGAGCATTGCACCCATCAAAGCAGGAGTCTATCAGCTCTTTCAAGTCTTTACCGATGTGTACCCAAAGTTTCAAAGGGTAGATTCCGTTTCCGTATTCGTAATATCCTTTCTTCTTCATATTCTCAACTATTTATGGTTATACTTATGCCCGCAGTGAAACATATTGCACAGATTGCACCTGTAGACCGTCATTCCCTGCTCGATGAGCTTCGGGTGAGTCTTCAGGAACTCCCAAGCATCATCCTCAGTCTCGTATGCGACCTTCGCCTTCCAGGAATGAACCTTCTTAGTCCAATGCTCAGGGTCCGGCTTAAACGGAGGTACTTTATTAGGATTGTGATGTCTTCTCATAATTAAAAAGCTGTATATCTCGTTCTACGTATAACTTCCAGTCTTTCACGCGCAGAATCCAGTCTTTCACGCGCAGAATCAAACTTTTTGGCTATCTGCTCGAATCTGAAAACCATTAGGTCGTCCTCAGAAACATTCCACATCTTCTTTAGCCACTCGTCGTTGAGACGATCTGTGGTTTTCCGGATTCTGTCGCCGTAGAGGATTTCGAGCAGCATCTTGTCAAAACCACCTTCCGGCTCAAATCTCACGTCAAGCGTTATGCTGTGATCCTTGTATCGACAAGACGACATCTTGATACCAGACTCGAACGCTTTGTCCACAACATTATGAATAGATCCGCGAATTCTGCCACCATCCATAAAGGCATCGGATATACAAAACATAAGTTTTTCTCCCATAAGCTACAAACATTTAAATGAAACACTATTCAACGTCCTGTTCACCGCAATCTCCCTCTCGTTACACATGGTCCTCATGCACTCCAGGGCATCCTCACGTACAGCAGTTATAATCTCGCTCATCGAAGCGGTGGCCGGAACAATATTCCCGTCAGCCTTCTTCTTCGTGATACAGGAGATAATCTCCTTGATATATTCCTTGTCTATCATAGAAATCTGTTTTAATGGTGGTCGCCGACCATGGAAGGGACTCGAACCTCCCGTCTGCCCGGACTTATGCCCGAAGGCATGTCCCACCGCCCTGCGGCCACCTGTATCGTTAATCATCAGGCTGAATGAAGCTCTCCGGCTGCTTGATGTCCTCCTCACCACGCAATTTATTCTTCACGTCATTGATGAGAAGCTCCTGCTTCAGGTCAATCATCTGCGCGCCGTACACCTGATAGGTCATTCCGCCCTGCGACCTCTTCTTGAAGAACCGGTACTTCTCGCTCATGTCCCTTCCGAACTTCTGGATGGTAGGGATTTCCCTATCCTCGACATCGTTGGCCTTGCAGAACTCCACGAACCTCTCATAAAGGTCTTTCGCAAGGATCCACTCCGAAATCTCGCCCCTCGCCTCGGGGCTGTACCTCATTCCGTACGCCCTTATCCAGGCATAGACAGGATTGCTTCCGAGAAGGGAGATGAGCAGCTGTCTCCTGCTTCCCTCAGCAGCAGGGAACCGGTACTTCCTTTTTCTCAACTCCATCGCACCACGGAATATCCAGTTGAACACTCCGCTCAGCTCCTCACGAATGATCTTGCTCGCCAGCTCCGGGTCCTGCCTCTCCTTGGAGATTGTCACGTCGAAGCTCACGTACTGCAAGCGCCTGATGAATCCGAGCGATGCATCATCGGGGAACGGAAGCTCGTTTAGGTTGAAGATGAGGTAGGGGATTGAGTTTCCTTCAAGGATATCCTTTCCGAGCTTTCTCATCGGGACAGGCTCGCCGCTCACGAGTCTCTTGAACATTCCGGTGTTCTTCTTTCCGAACTTCTTCGGATCAGAATCGGAAGACCAGTTGAAGATGGCGTTCCTGATAGGATACCTTCCCCTCATTCCTTCGTCTCCGTCGGCAGTGAGGTCGGCGTAGTCCATCTTGCTTATCCTGTCCTTGCCAAATATATTGCAGGCAACGTCGAAGATGACGCTCTTTCCGTTGGCTCCAGTACCTATAAGGAGAAGGCAGAGCTCAACCTTCGACGACTCCTTTCCCTCGTACGGATTGTACGCCGTACCTCTCTGTATCAGTCCCAGTCCGAGGAACATCTGTAGGATCATCCTCGATGTCCTGTCAGGAAGAACCTCGTGAATGAAGTTCAGCCACCTGTCACACCTCGCCTTCGGATTGTAGTCGTAGGGATGATAGTACGTGACGTGGTACTCGGGAGAGAATGGCATTACCCTCGGATACTGCAATCCGCTTCCGAAGTCAACCACTCCGTTTGCGAATGCGACGATATCAAAGGTCGGTCTCAGGATATTATAGCACTCTATCACGTCAATGAACGACTTGTTCATCACCGTGCTGATTCCGAGCATCGGAGCCATTGTCAGGTCGAGAAGCAACAGCTGGTAGGCCTGTTCCAGGACTATCTTCGGAACTACCTCGTATATCTTTCCGTTGAACATGTAGTACGAACCTCCGTAGTACTTCACCGGAGCCTTCTTCGCAAGCATCCTCATCGACCTGATGAAGGAGGACTTCATCTTGTTGTACTTTTCCGAATTCGCCTTGCCCCAGTCCTGACACCTCAGCATATCGAAACCGTACTCTTCACGCCTCGAAAGCTCCAGGAGCTGGGCATGCAACGTATCTATAGCTATACCATTTTCCATTTATGCACAATAATAACATTAATTTTCCGTTATTGTGTAGGGTTAACCCCGATAAACAGGGGCTTTCAGAAAGATATACACGTCTCTGATCACCCTTACAACAAGTCGACTCTATAATAATACGACAATACAAAGATACGAAAAATATCATGAATATATCCTATAACCATAGTAAATAAAGGATATAAATATACATTATAGGAGTACATTTGATGAATAATAGATATACATTTATGGTTTTGCTCACCAATATGGGAGTTAATGTTGCCAAATGTTAAAAATAGGTGAGCGCATGAATATGCATAAATATACTTTCTTAAGGCGAAGTAAGTTTAATTAACAAGAAGGTAGAAAAATCGGAAGAAAAAATTTTTAGATGAGGTGACTACCACGCTGATTTTGGGCTGCAAAGGGGGTGCGGGGGTGTTCATTCAAAATATATTACATTATCCGTTGGTTTATATAGTGTAAACCACAAAAATGTATACTTTTTGGCTACATAAAAATATGTTAGTTTATATTATCCTAAAATTCTCGTAACTACCTAATAATCAATAACTTACAATACATTTTAATTCTAGCTATTTGCATATTATTTCATGTGATTTTTCTAGCTATAAACCAACCTTAAAACGCTATAGTGTACAATTTACACTAACTAACTATTTAGTTATCAGTTAGTTATGTAATTTTCCCTATTTTCTAGATTTTACCCCTATTTTGTTATATATTATTACTATAAAAGTGCTATATAACATGTTATTTGTAGCAATAAATCCCTTAAAATACATTTAATAGTGTATCATAAACACTATAAAATAGCTAATTTTCCAACTTGTCATCAACTGGAAAATAGAATACTAAAAAGGTAAAATAGAACACTAACAAAGAAGCTCGTATTTTAGTTTTTATTTAGATTAAATCTAGATAACAAACAACAGCTAGGCAAACGGCATTTTTCAACTTGTCAGTAATATTATCTAGATTAATTCTAAATAATATAATATAGCCCGAAATTTGCGTTTTAAGAGTGTTTTATTTGCTTATCTTATTACTAGTAAGGGACACGCCTAAAACGCCTTAAAACGCAAATAAAAGGCATTTTAGGCTATCTTTGCTTTTATGAATAACTAAACTAACTAACTATCTAATATACAGTTATTTAGAATAAATCTAAATTTCTATAAACTAACAAAATAATCATGTTTTTATTTGGTTATTCCAAATATTCTTTGTACCTTTGCGGCAGCTATTGAAAGATAGCACTAAACTACATATAAGGGTATATGTAGCCGTGCGAGTCGGCACGACATATTGAAACAATTCATTTTAATTTAATGCCCGATTGCAAGGGGTTTAAATAAGTGCTAGAAATTATTATGAAGACTGAAAAGCAAATTGAAAATGCAATTGTTAAGGCGTTTTCTAAGGAGTGCGAAGGTGTGGCAATAACACGCCGTGAGTTTATTAAAGATAACATTTCAACTCCTATCGATAAATTTTTTGATAAGGCTAGCGGAAAATATCGTGAGGACTTAGATAAAAAAGAACGTGACGAGATTACACCTACACAACGTGCCTACATGCAGAAATTCAACGCAAATGTAGATTTTAGAAATGCTTCAGCAGATTATTTGCTTGCAACTTCTATCGGTGCAACTCAACACGGCATTTTACAGAAAGCAGTGTTTAAATACGCTGATTTTAAAAATGATACGTCGTTTCTACAGTGGGTTTTCAATAACCACAAATTAGAGTGTGTTTCTGTTGTTTGCACAGACACAACAACACGTCTTGTTTCGTTTCTGAATAATCTATATAAAGATTATATAGACGGCATGAAGCAAGTAACTGCTGATAAGGCAGAAAAGGCAGCCAAGGCAGCAGAAGCTAAGGCAGCAGCAGCAGCGGTTAAGGTAATGAGCGATGAAGAAATTCAAGCCCAAATTGCCGCACTCATGAAAGAAGCAGCAGAAAGAAAGAAAGCAGCAGCAAACTAGAAAGATATAAGGTAGTGGGATTTTTCCACTACCTTATTTTTTCGTACCTATATTTTAGAAAGATTTTTCTAGAATATTTTTTTTGGGATTTTATTTTCAGAATATTTTTTTAGATTTATTTTTCAGAATTGTTTCAATATAATTTTCCCTACATTATTTTTCAATACCTTTTCGTGGTATGTAGGATAAACACAATTTTTAATTGTGGCTAAAATTGAAAACGTAACTTGTAAGCTAGATTTCTAAGCGAGAAATTTAGCGAATCATACGAAATATTTTTTAGGCGGCACAACTGGGGCGGTCATCCTCAGACGTACCAACTACCGTCGGCGAGCGGTTTCTCTCCGTGATACGTGAAACAGAATATAAGAGACTGAGATTTTTGTGGAGCGTATCACCGGAGCGGACACAGGGAGCACAGGCACAGGAGCGAAATGCAGCACCAGCAGGAAGAAGCGATTTTGCGAGGATTGAAGGCTAACCGACGGCAAGGGTACGTATGGAGACAGAACGAAAGTTGTGCGATACGGGCGCAGTGTGATTATAAGGCGTACCGGGAGAAACTATGAAAAATCATAATTCATATTCTATCCCGTTGGCTGCGGGTTAAGGGATACGAGATATCCAAAAAGCTACGTGTTGGATGGCACGTGTAGTGGTTCACATTGCAGAGATATTCTGCACATCATATTCGCCCAGAACTTTTTAAGTGTGGGTTGGCGAGTATAAAACACACTTTCTGAAAGCGGTTTACCTGTATCCGTGTAGCCTGTGAAAAGGCTTGCAGAAAAACAGAGCGACATCATGTGAATGACGTAGCGGGAGGTGTAATATCCGGATGTTAGGAAAAGACAATACAGAGGAAAAAGGCACGGATATTACTTCCTATGGCTAAATCGGGGCGGGGAGAAATCTCCGCTCTACAATTACAAACCAACAAATTTAGAATTATGATACAGAATTTCGATTGCAGAGGACAGAGAATGATGGAGAGAATTATTGCAGACAGACAGACCATGTACAATCGTGTAGAGTTTATCTCGTGGCGCAATAATACTCTAGCTCTGTTTCTAGCCTAAAATCTGTAGCCAGTACGATAATTGTCGTGCGGCTACGGAACAATTACCAATAAAATATAGATATGAAAGCAAGACAGATTATTTATTCAAGTACGATAATTGTGCTTGGATTTATTCAGACAGCTCCAGCATTTTTAATGCTAGCAAGTACGAATATTATCGTAATTGTGCTTGGAATATTCTGGGGAATTGTGCTTGGAATATTCTGGAGCAGTACGATAATTGGCAGGTGGTTCTTCCGTGAGCTGTGGCGATCTACACTCCGCTTGGAGAATTTCATCCTGCCTGGAGTGTAATAGATTTGGAAAGTACGATAATTGTGCTTGCAAACATTCAGCCTAAAAACTGCTCATTCAATTTGGGCAGTACGATAATTACAAACCATTTAAACATTTTAGATTATGAACGGAATTAATGTAAATTTGTGGGCTATGCGCTCAGAGTTGGACAACGCAGTTAATCAGTACAACATGGGATTTATTACCCGTGCTGAGTTTGCGAACTTCTGCTTCTATGCAAGAGAGCCTTACATGGGAGCGATTAAGAATACCATTCTGTATATTCGTGACAGATGGTTCTAGCCAAAACTACCGCTTGGAGATATTCGGGCGGTATCTAGTATTAACCAAATAAAATTTGAATTATGAAACAGAAATTACCATCATTGTTTTTCGGTGCGATGTCAATTATCTGCGCCTGCATTATCGTGGCGCTGGCTCCAGTCTATGTATCTGACGTACGTGATTTGTACGGACATCTTACATTTACTGATATAGATTGGGGATTGACTGCGTGGAACACCCTGGCATTCTCTGCTGCGACATTTCTCATGTTTGTATGCGCCGTGGATGCCGTAATAGGTGTAATCCTCGCATGCAAGAAAGGGGCAATGATTAGTGAGCCGTAAACTGAGAGGAGTTTCTGCTCCTCTCTTCTATTAACCAAAAATATTAGAGAATATGTTCAAGACATTAACAAAGGATTTAAACAAGTGTGAGTTAATTGACGTTATGCGTGGTTTGGACTGCGAGGAGGATATGTGTGAGTATACATCTATTCAGAGAGTTCTTAATACTACACAGGCGTGCGATGAGTTTGGTGGCGACCCTGAGGATTCACGTCCTCTGCTTCCAGGAACATACCTGGCAGTATACCACGACAAGCTTGACGATGAGCCATTTCCTATGTTCGCAAAAATGTGCGCCTCCATCATTACAGACGAGGATAAATGCCAGATGCTTATGAACGGAGATGGCTGTATTCTGATTTTCCTGCTAAACAAATACGAGCAGGGCTAGCCAAAAAAATGTGCCCGGGCATTTTCCTGGGCATACTATGTTAAACCATTTAAACGGAAGAATTATGCAAGACAGAAAATCACAGAAAAACTTTGAGCGTGCGTTGCTCCATGAGATGGAGAAAATCAAGATTGCTGCACGCCAGTGGCACAACAACAATACTAGAGGCTACAGAGATTATCGTAGCAAGGAGGCTATCTCCAAGAGCTTCTCTGAGATAGCGGTGCTGTGCATGAGCTAAAATGTGCGTGGCGATATTGTCACGCATGCTATTCACCAAAAATTATAGATTATGAAGAAACTAGAGAATACTAAATGGGAAGAAAAGAGAAATTATCTGCGTAACGTAATCCTGCCTAAATTGCAGGGGATGCAGCGTGATTTGTTCGGTGACGAGTATTTGACAATAAATGTAAGCGTCGCTCCAAATGGGGAATACGTCACGGCGTATGCCGCTATTATGAAGGGTGGCGAGATGCAGGACAACATTTTTGTACATTTGTGCGTATACGACAGCCGTGAGAATATAGATTTCGAGTACGGGAAGCTTTTGAATTTTCTCGTCTTATACCAGGCCTCATAGCTTTTACGCTGATCACACAGCCTGAAAAATGAGGGAGTTTCATCTCCCTCTCCTACAAACCAAAAATGTAGAATTATGAGTAAATGGGTACAATTTTATCACAAGATTAATAAGTTTGACCTTGTGAACATGAGATTTACAGAGGATTTCAGTATTGTGGAAATGGTTGGCATGGATTCTATTATGCCTATCGACGGCAGGCTGAATCTATCATCCATACGTGATGTAGTACAGAAAAAAATCGAGAGTATGAAGAATTTCGATGATTTTGATCCCTGTGCATTCTCCATTCTCACCGGCAGTTCTATCCTGAATGCATCAGAAAGTCCGGTGTACAATCTCTAGCCAGAACTGGGCAGTACGATAATTATCATGCTGCCTGCTATTAACCAAAACATATTAGAATTATGGAAACAGTAAGAGTAACTGACAGACACGGAATAGAGCGAGAGTGGGATATAGTCACAGAGAGATGTGTAGGGTGCTGCTTTCACGGATTGATGGATGGAAAGATTCATTGCTGCCCTCATAATATTGCGTGCGGTGACAAGTAGTCAAAACTGCGGGGCACGTCCTGTGTCCTGCTTCTATTATTAACCAATAAAATTCAGAATTATGACAGACGGAGACAGAAAGTTCCTTGCTAGGCTCGTAGCGAGCCACAAGGCGGTTATAAGTGAAGAGTGTAAAAGAAAGAATCTCGACAAGAGCGAGTATTACAGGCGTGCCGCTCGTGTGGACAAGAAAGCTCAGGAGATTGAGCGTGCGTACATGCGCCCTCGCAGATTTTAGCCAAACATTCTGTGCAGTCTATCTGCACAGAAACCATGTTGAACTAAAAATAAAATAGATATGGAGTATATAAAGAGAACAGAGAACAATACGCGCGTTGACGTGTATTTCGATGGAGAAAAGTATGTATTCATTAACGCATTCCACGGATGTGTGGCAGTTGCGAGAAGAGAAGGACTCGCTGAGTTCACTAATGACGGATACATGGCTCACGTCAAGTTCAAGGTTGAGAAGACGAGATGCACCATCAGTAAGAGAACTATAGATGGCGCCATCCACAAGATGGAGAACAGATACATGAGCACTGTCGTTGAGTATGAATGGAAGGAGGTTGACAGAGATGACTTGCCTTATGCCGTGAGCGTGAAAGTAGAGGAGCGTTAAGCCAAAAATCCTGCGTGGAGACACGTAGGAGCTATTATTAACTAAATATTCAAAGAATATGAGCAAAAGTATAGAATCTATGTTGTGGGATTTTATTATAGACAATAATATCGCCACAGAATCCGAGCTTCAACTTGTCACGAGCATCAATGGCTGGTCTGAAGAGACAATGAACGATGTAATTTACGCTAAAAAAGGACTTCGTGACTACGAGCAGTGTATGTCTGAAGGTTATACCGGCACAAATGAGCTTGACAGCTATTATTGTCTTGACGAGGAAGACAATTACGAAGATGAAGAGGATGAAGAAGAAGAGTAGCATTTGCCTAAAAAGGTGCGCCCATGTGTGAGCGTGCCTTCTATTGTTTAACCAAGATAAATTATTTGAATTATGGCAAATAAATTTCAGTACACGAACCAGAAAGAGCTGAGAAAGGCATTCTGGGAGTTTTGTGACGAGTGTGGTATCGACTACACCGGCAAGAAGACAAAGTTCAACCTTGACTTGAACATGACTTTCAATGACTGGAAGGACGGATTGCAGAAAGATGGTGTGATAAGCGACAAGCTTTGTTTCAGAGCTTGTCTGTATTAAGCCAAATCAATCCTCACTCTCACGGGTGGGGATTTCTATTAACCAATACAGATTGAAATATGAAGAAAATTGAGATTACGAGAGCTGGTATGGGCGAGAAATGCTCATACCCGAAGTTCAGCAAATTACTGGCAAAAGGCTATATAATGTGCCATCGCTGCAAGTATTGTGCAGAAATTACCAGTGAGACAGAAATAATGTGTAACTATAATTAATCTATAATTATGAGTGAATTAGAGAAAATCCTGAATGACGATTTGCTGAAGTGTGAAATCGTTAAGTCAGTAGAGAATGCAGTAAGACGTGCGGACCTTATCAAGTGGACACACGACAATACATTCTCAGTAGCTGAGGTGAACAAGGATACCGGCAAGCTAGATGTTACAGATGTTTCAGAGACAGATGAGCTTGAAGCGTACAAGCATTTCTACAGAAAATGTAGCGATATCGCCATAATTAGCTAAAACTCCCCACGATAATGTGGGGAACCATTACAAACCAATTAAATTACAGAATTATGGCAAAGAAAGTTTATGCTCTCTATCGCACAGACAACTGGCATACATACGATAGCCGCGAATTACTTGTTGTAGCGGGTAGTATCAGAAGATGTTGTAAGGTAGCCAAGGACGATGGAGCAACAAAAGAGCAGATTGAGGATTTGCGAGGTTACCGCCATCAATCCCAGTGTACCAACGAAACCGATTACGAGTACGACATTGATACGTACACGCTCAATGAGAGTTTAATCAGCTAAAAATCCCTCTTCGGAGGGAACCATTATCAACCACTTAAACAGATGAATTATGGAAAAGAATATTGTAGGAGAAGTTCTTAATTGCAAGGGTGAGGTTTTGGAGAAGATTGCTGATTATATCGGCACAAAAAGCTTTGCCACGGTAATCGAGAATCTCTATCGTGAGTGTCTTGAGAAGTTTGATGACGCAGAAGATTTGGAGGAATTCATATCTGATTTGGATGGAAGAAATATCCAGTCCATGGCATGGGATTTCACTCTTGAAGTGAACAAGGAGATGAAGAAATATCTCCATATGGATTCTCAGCACATGAATGGTAATTTCGCCAATCTGCGCAACGATTACCCTAGACATGTCACCGGTGTATTTTGGGCATCAGACTACGACGGCGACGATTACTATGACTTGTTTCCTCAGATGGTAGCCAGACTTGATTCCGCAGAGGACAGCGAGCAGGCTAGCAAGGACAGAGAGTACCTCGAAGAATGGTATTTCAAAGCCTTCGGTACGTACAACATCAAGTACAATTTCTCGAACGAACTTGAAGAGATTCACTCTATAATGGAGGAAGCCTAACAATATCCCCTAGCATGGGGGTATTCAATGTTAAACCATTTAAATGATATTAGATATGAGTTACGAATTTGCAAAGAAGGAAATCGGTGATTACAGAATCACCATTTACCAGGATGAGGATGCCGAATGCCCTTGCACAGAATGGGATTTGGTGGGAGTTTACTTCTGGGACTATTCCGACTACGGATACAATAGAGGTCTGTCTCGTGGTTGCAGCAGCGAAGTTGACGCTAAAAATGCAGAGGATGCTTTGAAAGAGCTTGTCTGCAAATATGTGTCACAAAAGAAGATCATCGACTACATCAATAGCGAAAATGTCGATAGCTTCCGTATGCGCTATGACAAGAGCGAGCACATGTGGTATCTTGAGAATCTGTACAAGGGTGAGTGGTACAACCACGAAGAGTTCTGTCCGAGCGACTTGAAGAGATTCGACTATAGAGAGGAGCTTTGTGATATCCTCGAAGAGGACGATTTCACGTATCTTCTGCATGACTGCAAGGATATTGCATTCTACGAGTGGTCATCTACTGGCTACAGTCAGGGAGATTATGTCAGCGGATATGCCTACTGCGACAAGAAGCGATTCTCCAAGTATTGTGACACTAATACGAAAAACTGGAGAAAGCGAGCCTTGGACTTATTTGAGGATGAGACTAAGTGTATAGGTCTTTGGATGTGGGGCGATGTCAAGGGATTCGTCTTGGAGAAGAAAGTCCATAACAAGAAAGCCTTCACGGAAATAGGTCGTGAGCCAGAGGACGGCTACGACTGGGAACAGATTGATTCCTGCTGGGGAGAGTACTACGAGGACTCTGACGAGCTAATCAAGGTCGCTCTCGAAGAGAATGGAATCAAACTAAAAGAAACAGCCTAACCAAGGGGAGCTTGCATGCTCCTCTTCTATCAACCAAAATACAAAGAATTATGAAAGCAAGACTTTATCATGACACAAGGAAGAAATCTCGTGATTGTGTGGATGCGTGGAGTATATATTTCCCGTACCCAAAGCGTATGAGAGAGCAGAAACAAACGTATGGCACATTCCTCGGATGTACGCCTACAGAAGACGGAATGATACGTTGTACGTGGGATTTTGATGAGTTTGGAATGCGTTCTTATCTCGGAAAGAGGGTAGATATATCGACTACACCAGTTGCCTTTCAGAAAATATTTTATCATCTTGAAAAGCTATGGAACGATGTTATTACTCTCCATACAGAAGAAGCGGAGGAAGCCTGGCTTAATGCCTAAAACGGAGGGAACAATCCCTCTGACATTATTAACCAACAAATTATGAGATTATGAATATAGCGATTTTGGATTATTCAACATCAGAAGTAAGATTGATTAAGAACTGCCCGGATTCATGGGAAGAAGAGCAGATTGAGGAGTATATCTACGGAGAAGACGGACTCGACCTCAGTGAAAGTAGTACATACTACATGTGCGGTGATGCGGTCAGTATCAAGCAGGAAGAATACAAGCCATAAAAGCGGAGCGTCATGGCTCCGTACTATTAACCAATTATTAAGATTATGAAGAGATATTACGTATCAGTCACAGAGACTTTAAACAAAATTGTTAGCGTTGACGCTGAAAGTGAAAATGAGGCAGTACAGAAGGTCCAGGATGCCTATGATAATAGCGACATTGTTCTTGATGCAGAAAATTACACAGGAAACGTCATCGAGATTGAACCAGACCAGGAGTTCTGCTCTGACTATGATGATTCTTACGAGCACATCGACTAGCCAAAAGCGTGGGTTCGCCCACGTACTATTAACCAAAACATTACGAATATGACAAGAGAAATGCAAAAAGAATTGGAAGAGAAATATTTCCGTGAGTGCGGAGATAGGGCAGTAGCGGAGGAGATGGCTCAGATGGATTACGATGCGGACCAGGCATCATCCGATTATTTCCCTCACTATGACGAATACTCTGGAGAATATTGGTTTTAGCTAAAAAGGTGGCCATGCGTCACCACACAAACCAAAACAAGAAGAATTATGAATGAAGACAGAATCCTAGAAATGTTCTTTGAGAAAGCCAGATGGCAGTATGCCATTGAAAAAGGCTTGTTCAAGGACATGAACAAAGCAGTAATGTATCAGCTTACTACACCAAAGGCTCGTCTGGCTATGTATCAGAGGATCAAGAGCGGTAATTACAAGATAATGCCGCCACACACAGCAAAGATTCCGAAAGACAACGGAGATTTCCGTACGGTCTATGTGAATGAACCTGTAGACAGAATCCTCCTGAGTATAGCAAACGACCTCCTGTTCGAGCTGATGCCAGAGATGGTGCATCCACGCTGTACGTCGTACCAGAAAGGTATCGGCTGCGGCCGTGTTGTACAAGATGTCTCTCATATAATATACTCGGCAGACGGTAAAATCATCGGATTCAAGTCCGACTTATCCAAGTACTTTGACAACGTACCTATTCGATTCATCGACTGGGCATTTGACAGAGTAGAGGAGAAGTACGGAAAATCTGCGCTGATAGATGTCATTCGCGACTACTATCACACAGATATCTATTTCGATGAGGACAACAACCTCTGTGAGAAGTATCAGTCCCTCAAGCAGGGATGCTCTGTTGCTGCATGGCTGGCAGACGTGGTTCTGTACCATATAGATGAGATGTTGTCAAATCTGAACGGATATTACGTCCGTTACTCTGATGATATTCTCTTTGTTGGTGAGGACTACGAGAAAGCCATGGATATCCTGAAGAGCGAACTGGAGAAGATGCAGATGACGCTCAATCCGAAGAAGGTTGAGTATCTTGACGCTAATCACTGGTTCAAGTTCTTGGGATATTCCATCAAGGGTCACAATATATCTCTGTCGTCCACACGTATCAAGACCTTTCAGAAGGAAATTGAGAAGAGGACGGTAAAGAAGCGTGACACCACGATGACGAAAGCCATCAATGCAGTCAACAGGTATCTCTACAAGGGGTACTGCGACTACTCCTGGGCTACTCAGGTTCTTCCGGTCATCAACGTGAAAGAGGACATCGACAAGCTCAATACCTTCGTCATGGACTGCATCCGTGCGGTCAAGACAGGTAAGAGAAAGGTCGGTGGACTCGGATACGTGAAGACTCAGAATGTCGGTTGTATAGACAGAGGCAGAGGGAGAAACGTGAAAGCCAACAGGAGTAAGACAGAGAGCGAAATCAAGGGGTATCTATCGATAGGTTGTGCCCAGAATGCCTTACGAACGAGCAGGGCAGCGTACAACACTTTGGTGAATACACTGTAGATGAGCATCCTAGCGCAAGGATTTGCCGGAATGAAGAAGAATGTTTTAAACATCCGGTCTCGCACGATCGCGGGTCTGTCTCCGAATGGAGACGGTCCTGCGATCCTCTCCACCAGGATATTATCAAACTGATATAGCTATGCGCAGTATCTTCCGACCGGCAGACTCTGTAACCGATCACACGGACGTAGGAGAAGGACGGACTAATTCAGGCGACGCCTCGAAGACCTCAAACTGAAGGGCCTCGAGTTACCCAAGTCTACGACTTGAGATAATTCGGGACCTTCGTATGACGCACAAGGCGTAGCTCATCAACGAAGTACAGAAATGTGCCAGTCCGTATGACTTCCACCGGTGGCGCACACCACCACTCCCTGACGGATGGCTGAAGTTTATGCAACAGGTCTCTTAACCAGAGTAGTTGATCCTGGAGTCGTCGTATACTACTTACGACTCCAGGATCATCTATTCTGGCGAATCCTGTGTCAAATCAGAAACATAAAGTATTGTGCCGAGCCATCGGTCAGGGAATTACCCGAGCACGAGGGTAGTCTTTAAAGGAGAGTGAATTTGCGAGTGATGTTGTACCCGCCGGCTAATGCTGTGAATCCACAGCGTCATCCGGCGGTTAAACATCCCTCAGATCAAGATGCTACAGCTACGTGCCACACTCTCAGATAAAGACAACGTTATTGCCAAACGAGGTACACGAGGAGGCTGTAATTTACCAACCAGCTTGCAAATAACGCGGGTTAATCCTTAGGTTAAATATTAACCCGCGTAAGCCATCTGGTTCGTATCAGTTGATTATAGGAAAGCAATAGGCCTATGAGTGTACCTACAACAACCAAAGCGAATTGCATCACGACTTATCAAGAGTATGAGGTTTAATACCACGTGAGTGGAATACCGTCGTCGTTCTCTATCGATATCGACGACCGTATCCAAACACGGGGTCTAATCACGAACGTATATCCATGCAACATAATACATGAGATAAGTCTAGGTTATTGCGAGCCGAATGGTGCGCAAGGAGAATAGATTGTACAATACTGTTTCAATCATCCTGAGCATCCAGGTGATTACCTGGATCCGTCAGGACTCAGATACAGTATCAATCAAGACTCTACAGTTACGCAACAGATTCTCTGAGCGCACTCCTATTAACCAATATTTCAGAATTATGAACAGCAGATTATTAAAGAAGCTTGAGGAAATCAAGAAAGAGTACTTGGAATCCGTAGTTTGCATGGGCGAGATGCTTGATTCAGTAAGCGCAGACGGATTCTCTATCGAGGAGGCACACTGGCTGTATATGCGTGCGATGGAGTGGGCGAACGGAGATAAGTTCTATATCCACTTCGGGCACGAGGATAATGTACTTAGTAACGGTGAACTCGAAAAAGTCAATCTGATAGTGCTGGAATAAGCACTATCCCTATTAACCAACATTTCAAGAATTATGACATACGACGAGATTATTAATGCAGTTGAGAATGGTGCTAAGTTCACCATCAACTTCCAGAAGAGAACATGTAGAGTGAACGGAAAGGTAGTAATGTCCGAGGAAGACAAGCCGAAGGACACGCCTTACATTACACCCGAGGTTGTGCTTGTAGGCATCGAGCAGAGATATGCAGCGTACAAGCACTCTGTGCCGTCAGAACGCTCCGAATCACATCGCCGCTACTACTTCAAGGCTTTGCCTGAGAAAGAACTCTCAGACGAAGATATGATGTACGGAGAGCGACGTGAGGTAGCGAGATGCAAGCTAGAGTTGTACGTACTGATTCAGCTGCTCAGAGGCAACCTCTTTTGGGATTGCTCGTGGGGAACGTGGTTCTGGCGTTCCAAGAACGATAAGGACCTGATTATCCTCAGAGACTGGATTGAGCCAAACAAGGGTGGGGCGTAAGCCTCATCCACTAGAGTTAAATAATTTATTACAAACCATTTTAAATTTTATAGAATTATGAAGCAGATTGTAACAATCACTGGTGAGAACTTGAACATCGTAACAAAGAACGTAGAGGCTACAGCAGCTACCAAGAAGACCAAGGCGCAGATGCGTCTCGAAGCTCTTAAGGCAGCAGGCGTTGACGTAAGTAAGTACTTCCCTCTCGGTGACGACCAGCTTGTCAAGATCGAGAATGGAGCAGCGGTTCCTGTAGACATGGACGATGCGACCATCGATGCGGTAGGCAAGAAGATTGTCGAGGGTGGATACGTAAGCAACTGGAAGCTGTTCCGCCGCTGGGTGATGTCGCAGATGTTCCACATGCTCAGACAGATGGAGACAGACAAGCTAACGTTCAATGAGGTATTGCAGCGCAAGGGCTACGAGTATCAGTGGCGCATGTTGGAGAACGAACTCTATGCTCAGGTAAAGATGTCTGAGCACGGAGACCTTGACAATGTCGGTGCTAGAAACCGATGGTTTAACGGCGACGTTGCCAGCGACATGGCTACTGACTACATCAGCAAGCTCCGCAAGTACGTGGATGACAATCTTATCTACAATGTCAAGAAAGACAAGGACGGAAACGAGAAGAAGGCATACAAGCATACCTGCAAGGGTAATCCTTACGTTCGTCTTCAGAACAAGGATATCTTTGTCGCAGACTTGGAGAGAAAGGTTTATACTCCTCTCCGTGACCTTGCCAACGAGATGGCGGCTGTCCCTACATACAAGCAGCTCTATGATGCAGTTCACAAGTTCAACAAGACCCGTAAGCATCTCGAATGGAATACCAAGCAGGCAGATGCGTTCATCAATGCCTATAAGGGCTCTGGTTCCTACTACACGATGAGAAACCTCATCATGTTCCACGGAGCAAGATTCCTGAAGGGCGGACGAAAGATGTCAGAAGCAGCATCCTTGAAGGAACTCGAATCTAAGGCTAAGTCTTATGATGCACAAGGCTGGAGAATGCTCGGTGTTCTCAAGCAGCTCATCAAGGAGTCTAACATTGACATCCAGGGAAAGATTAACGAGTGGTTCAAAGCCAAGTGTAAGAAGTAACCTTAGCAAGATGTAAGGTTCGCCGCCTGAAGAATGGTGGCCCGGCAGTAATTTACAAGAGCTTCTGCAACGGAAGGATCTCCTCCAGTTACTACTGGAGGTAATCCTTCGAGCTAAAGCTCTCCAGATCAAACTACTAAAGTAAGGCACCAGCCTGGAGCCATTCTAGCCAAAAGTCGGTTACTGATTCGGTAACCGATTCTATGTTTAACCAATAAAATAAAGAATTATGAAAGAGATTAATGTAGACACAAGAAAGTATGTGAAGGCTCCTATTGATGGAAAGAATGTCGTTGAGGAATCACTTCTCGATGCTATCTATGATGATTCTCAATATCTTAGCAATAAGTTCTCATTGGGATTTGTCAGCGGTGTACCTACAATGATAGAGTATAATGGAAACTACCTGTCTATCAAAATGCTACGCCCGTGGCGTACGTCAGAATGGGGCAGAGAGATTGTCAAACGACTAACAGGCGAGTCCAAGAACAACATATATTGTTACGAGACGAAGCAGTATCTCGACGAACGACAGGCAGAGCCTTTAATCTATACATTCTCTCTGAGTATGGACTACCTTACTGTAAGATTTCACTACAATGTAAAAGTAGATGAAGATTAGCCAAACATGTCAGTCGTTAACAGCGGCTGACTCCTTATCATAACTAGATTTTGTTTAAATGGTTCAAGCCGGTCTGTCGTGAGACACGCCGGTTTTTTGTTCCCCAAGTATTAACCAATTAAATTAGAATTATGAGTAGAAATTACTGGACATTAGGTAAGAAAGGTATTGAGAGTCGTCTGACAAAGGCACAGGCAGCTTACGAGAACGCATTGGAGAACGTTAGCGACTTGCATGTCAAAATCAGTGAGGGTAACAGCAAATTGGGAGCAATCCCATCTGTATCTCTTATACCTGTAATGGATTGCGGTAACTGCGCAATCTGTGCGAAGAGCTGCTATGACCTCCGCAACGATATGATTTACAAGGAGGTCATCAAGACGAGAACCATCAACTCTGCAATCTACCATGAGGATCCCGAACGATACTTCAAGGAGATTGACGGGTATCTCGACTACCGCTACCCTAGAGCATTCAGATTCCACATCGGTGGTGACATCCAGGACAAATGGTATCTTGACAAAATGTGCGAGATTGCTCGCAAGCATAAGGACACCAAGTTCCTGGCATTCACAAAGATGTTCGATGTATGTAACGAGTACATCGATGAGGGAAACGTCATTCCCGAGAACATGCACATCTTATTCAGCGGATGGCTTGGCCTCAAGATGGACAACCGTCACGGTTTTCCTGAAGCGCATCCTATCTTCGAGAGCGGCACATCAGCACCGGAAGGAACGTTGCTATGTACCGGAAACTGTACAGAGTGCCTGAAGGAAGACAGGCTATGCTGGTCTATCGGGAAAGGTCAGGCGATAGGATTCCTTGCACACTAGCCAAAAGCCCTCTTCGGAGGGTACTATGTCTAACCATTTAAAATTTTGTGAATTATGGCAACAGCAAGAAGAGGAACAAGAATGCTCAAAGCTTCCGACATCATGAAGAGAAAGGGCATTGTACAGAAACATATGGACATGAACAAGTTCAACGAGGTTATAGAGAATTTCTTTATGACCCACGAGCCTAAGGATACGATTCTCCTTACGCCGAAGAGATTCATCGAGATGGATAACCCGCCAGAGGGAGACTTCATCGACTATCTCGATGTCAGCGTGTGGGAGAAGAAGTGCGATGACCCGGATGACCCGTTCGACTTCATCGACTATCAGTGCATGAAGAAAAACGGGATGCTTCGTCCTATCCTTATGGTGAACGAGCCATTCATCGGCAATGCTGCCGGGTGGTTGAGAGATTTTTGTGGATTCACTGTGAAGAGCAGAACACGAAAGAAAAAGAAGGAATATATCGTGTCTCTGCCGGTGTAAAGCCAAACAAGGCGTGGAACATTATTGTTTCACGCTCCAAGTATTAACCAATTAAATAGAATGATTATGAAAATAGTAGATGTAAATGTGAGCAAGTTTGACAAGTATGACATGGAGAACGAACTCTATTATGAGCCTCTGTGGGAAAAGATGTTCGATGAAGGTCTGTATACGGACAACTACTGCAACGAGGCGGTCGGTTTTATTTATTCAAATGCTTGTCATTCAGAGGTCTATGGAAACGCAATGGTTGTCAGATGGATAAAAGATAGTGCTAACAAGATTCGCTTGGCCATGGTGGCAAACGACCTGGTAAATAACCTCATGGGCACAGAGAAAAAGGAGATCATCACAGAGCAGAACAACGGAACCACGCTCCTTACTGACGATGGCATATATCTTGACATCTTCGTCAATTTCGAGATGCGTTACATACAGATTCTCGCTTACCAGGAAGCCTAAAAAGCCCTCTTCGGAGGGTGCAAGTATTAACCAATTAAGAATAGAGATATGGAAGAAAAAATCGAAAAATTCAAGGAATTGATGAAAGCAAAGCATAACTGCCAGTTTTGCCTTGACCATGTTACAGGAAGTGCAGATATGCACGGATTAGTGTATTGGGCAGAGAGAGTCGAGAAATTGAGACAGGAGGTAGCAGAGATGTTGTAGCCAAACAAGCCTGCCGGGAACGGTGGGCATCAAGTTAAACCAAAATATTAAGATTATGGATAGAAAAGAATTGAAAGACGAGATTGACGAGTTGCGTTCAGGTGTTAAGATGGAGCTAGCATGCACTATCCGCGAGATAATGTATGAGCACGGAATCATCCGCAAAGAGCTGAAACGTCCGGTTAAGTGCAGCGACGGGCTTTTCGAAGCTGTCCTCATTGAAACTAACGGCGAGGATACCGCTATCCCGACTATCACGCTACGTATGATGAGCTACAAAAGAGTAGTGAAGAGAGTGTCCTCTACGGATTTCGAGATGGACTTCGAGTCGCTCGCCAGTATTGCCTACGAGCTAAACAACGAGCTCGAAAGTTAATTTAGCGTTAAAAACGGCAAAGGTGATGGTTTATATTATAAACTTTATTACCTTTGCACTATAAACCAAAAAGTTAGAATTATGACAGAAGAATTAAGAATCAAGACAAGAGACTGGGAACGACTGTTGACTCCTGTACAGCAGGAGAAGTACAAGCTCGCTATCAAGCAGGGTTGGTTCGCAGACTATCACAGCAACGCATGGAGGCACAACACCTTCTACGGAGCTTACATTTGGAAGTATCCGAAGTTCATCAAGGTCGTGAGAATGTTCGATGAGCTGTTGGGCCACAAGCCATTGTGGGAAGACATCACTGACGACAACCTCCGTGACCTCTTTGAGAAGATCAAGGAGAACTACGCTCCAAACTCAGCAAAGACCGTATGCGCCACCATCAAGGCGGTGATACGTGAGAACGATGCTACGAAGGAGATAAACAGCCCGACGTTCGGAAAGATACTCAGAACGAAGGCTGTTCCTGTCCAGTCCGTCTATCTCTCGGATGAGGAGATAAACAGAATCATCAATTACAATCCAAGAGGACAGACGAAGAGATATGTTCAGCGCATGTTCCTCATGGAATGCCTCTGTGGAGCACGATATAGTGATTGTCAGAGGATAACTCCTGAGAACATCGACGACACCGGGCACTTTCTCGTGTATGTAGCACAGAAGACCAAGACAGAGGTAAGGGTTCCTCTCCACAAGAAGCTCCGTCCGTTCCTGGTATGCGGCACGGGTGTCGAGCCTCTCCCTGGCGAAATCAGCGAGATGACCTTCAACCGAACTCTTCGTGACATCTGCCGTGATTGCGGAATAGACGAGAATACGAAGGTGTTCAAGGCCGGAAAGGAGGAGACCGGGAAGAAGTACCGCTTCATCTCCTCACACACAGGCAGACGTTCGTTCGCCACGAATCTCTCCAAGAAAGGCGTACCATTGGAACAGATTGCCGTCATGATGGGTCATCTATCAAACGGCAAACCTAACATTCAGATGACGATGCGCTACATCGTCGGAAAGACGGAAATCGACAGCAACACCCTCAAGCTATTCGGAGTCTATGACAAAGACGACGAGCCCGATGAGGAACTAAGCCAAACTGGAGGTGGCCAATAGCCATCTCCTGCTATTATTAACTAATATGAGGAATAATGAAAAGAGAAGAAGAACGAGCATACAGAGAAAGACTCGAAAATATGAGCAGAGGTCAGCTGGTTGGAGAGAACGTTAAACTTAAAAAGCGACTCGACAAGCTCTCTGGCATCTGCGACGTAGAAGATACGTACAGAGCGATGATAGAGCAGGGGCAGGCAGAACGCAAGGCAGAAAAACTTGAAAAAGAAGTTTCTTGCGTATCTGAAATCATCAAGAAGGAGCTCATTAGAAGAAAGGTGCGCTTCGAACCTTGGTTTTCGGCAACCCAGCTCACAAATTTACTGATAGATAGTATTAACCAATAAATTATAGAATTATGTTAACAGGAATTTCAGAGAATTTGATGGAAGAAGGAAAGAAGCAGTGTGAGGAGAAATTCAAGCAGGAGCTTCTTGATGTTTGGAAGGATGCGGCTGAGTACAAAATCAAGACGTACGACGATTTCGCTAACGAGCTTCGAATGCTCAACGAGCGTTATGTTGATGAGATGGAAGACTTTGAGGAGTTCCCTTCAGACATCGTTTTGGAGAGCGAGTATGACAGCATCGAGGAGTTCAAGGAGAAGATGAGCTTGCAGGTATATGCCCTGGGCCATCTTGATTCTATCTACGGAATCAAATGCGAGGTTCCGCTTGATACCGACAAGCTTGCGATTCCATTCCAGGTAATCTTTAACGGCAACTAGCCATAACCGGGGAGTAGCAGTACTCCCTGCCAAAGATATTTCACATAACTAAATGAGGCTGAGCTATCGGCCATACGGGCGGTGAATTAAATAATGTTTCGTCCTCTCTTGCCCGTGAGGGTAGGAGGGGATTTTAAAAACGGCCCCGATTAGCCAAAAATAGGGAGCTTCGGCTCCTGCAATTAATAACCAAGCCCTACGCAACACGGTCAAGCGGAAAATTTATGAAGAAAGAAGATATTAGCACATTAGATGACCTCAAGGTATTTTTGACTGCTTATCAGGAGGAGAATCCGGAAGATGACTGCTGTGAGTTGGTTCGTGGCATCTGCAAGGCGAACGGATGGGTTTATACTGCTGATTCTGAGGGTATCAGTTATGACGATGAGGATTACGCTACCGATGGCGAGCATATTCTTTCATTCGTTTCCACAGGCTGGCAGGTATTCGAGAATAACGGACAGGATATTAACCACAATGGCAAAGATATCACGGTTCGTGAAGATGGCGATAACTATTACGTTGATTTCAATACTGGTTTGGGCGAAGGCATCTATCCAAAGGCAGATTGGACCCTGGAGAAGGCTATCAAGGACCAGGAGAACATTTATAAGGAAGAGTAATAACATCTAAGCCCTCGACATCACGGTTAAGTCAAGCAAAATGGGAAAATATTGCATATATTACAATAATAATGTTGAAGTTAACAAGGTCGCAGAGGTTGATACACTCGATGCCGCTAAAGATTATTGCGACAAGAACACCAAGGGGCATGATCCTATTGGAGAGAACGACAACTGCTACGAAGGTCGTAGCAACAACTTCCATTATGAAGTTTACGAAGGCGACTACGAGATAAAAGACGAAGATGGAGTTGTCGTTGACTTCAAGGATTGTGTTTTTGAGACACCTCAGTTCTATGTAGATTAAATCATTCAGCCCTCGACAACACGGATAAGTCAATATTATGGCAAATAAGAAGGTCAATTTCGATAGAGCTTTAGGTTTTGAGCAAAACGAGAGCCACAGACTGTAATCGCAGATTCTCATACAACTAGCCGCTTATCACTTCGCAGATAGGCGGCTATTTTATTAAAAGTCACCACTAAAGACACACCGAAAAACACAATCTTCTCTTAAAATATGTGAATGTAAATATTTGATACTTTAATGAATGACACAAATTCCTGTTTTTACTTCAATCGAAATGCATAGCTAAATCAGTACTTTCGAGAGTTTTGTTTTTACTTTTTACTTGAATTGGTTGGATTTTGGCACAAATCAGCCTGTTGCAAGGTACAGAAATATATTGTACTTTTGCAGTGCAAGTGAAAGGTGTAGAGGCTGAGTAGTAAGCACGAAAGGATTCACAAACGCTATTCGGATTGGCAACCGTATGAGCGATCACATATGCCAAAATATAACTCCGATGGACTAACCTCTACCTCTGGTCCATTGGAGTTTTTAATTTTAAATGAGGTAATGAAAAATATCAGAATAGGAATTCAGCAGGCACAGATTGCACTGAGCGATGACAATCGTTTGGTGGCGTTTTGCTTTGCCCTTAAGATAAAGTTCCTGTTCCGTTCTTCAGACCTTCATTTCGGAACAACGAACCAGGCAGCGAAGGCTCTCGGTTTCAACAAGAAAGATTTCAAGCGATACCTGGATTCAGCTGTTGAGTTCGGTTATTGCCGTATAGATACGAACAGGTTCGGTGTGAGAAGAATCATAGCGAACAAGATTCACGAGAGTTACAAGTATAGCTACAAGACAAGAATAGGAGAAATAAGCAAACTCAGCCTACCGAACCTTAAGGGTCTAGTACGCAAGGTTGTCGTGAGTAACAAGATTAATACTATCGAAGAAGTCATCAATACGCATGGTAGAGCCATTAACGGGCACTCGATTAAAAGTGTACGCAACGCCCGCAAGATGGAAGCTCGTATGTTGAAGAAACCATTCGATGAGAAGTACACCGGAAGTTACTCAAACGCCAAGATGGCACAAGACATTAACGGTACGTTGTATCAGGCGAGAAAAGCCGTAAAGTCTCTCGTTAAGTCTGGAGCAGTACAAAAGATAATCCAATGCACGGAAGCGAACGTTGATGCGTGCTTATGCACAAACAACCAGAGTTTCCGCACGGCAGATGGAACACTCATTGTCATCTCTGCAAAATACAGAAAAGGACAACTTAGATGTGCCAACAAATACAAGACTCTCAAAAATCAGATTTCGAAGGCAAAAAGTGGTTCTAATCAGAAGAAAATTGAGAGAAAAATGATAGTGGGTAAAAAGTAACATATAATAATAGTAGTGGCAGAGGGAGACTTCGAGGGAGTGAGCCTGAGCCTTTTTAGAAAGAATATTAACGTCATAAATTGTAGAGATTATGAGAAAAGATATTGTTAGAGATACTCCATCATTGGAGGAGTTTTGTGACTACATAGAGAGAAAGGGCTATGATATCGACCCGTTTGCTCTCTATAAAGAGTTCGAGGCTAGAGACTGGACCACCGCGAAAGGCGTTCGTACTAAGTCGTGGACAGCATTGGTTGATGCTAGAAATAGTATCGTGAGCCAAAGACGAAGGAATGACCAGGCTGTGCTTCTCGGTATTCCAAAGCCAAGAAAGCATGAAAGTAAACAGAGGTACAAGAAAAGGGTAGATAATGCTAGGACGAAAGCTGTAAAAATGAACTATGACGAGTTCTTGCAGGATCCTCGCTGGTTCGCATTCAGACAGTTTGTTTTTGCCGTTCGTGGACATAAGTGCGAGGTTTGCGGTTCTACGGAGCGATTACAAGTTCACCACGTAGGCTACAAGAAAGGTTTGCTACCATGGGAATATACCTGCAACGACGTTAAGGTGCTATGTCGTAATTGTCATGCAAGAGTTCATGGCAAGTATGAAGAATCCTAAGGTAAGCAACATGGGTATAGAGGTGTTGTATACTATTGCCTGTTTCATATAACCTTTTTAAAAAAAGAAAATATTAATTTTAAATAAGTAAATATAGGGAAGATGATTACAAATCAAGTAATGAAGAGACCAATGGGTAACTTTTTGGTCGAGCAGAGAACGAAGGATAGTATGTTCAATGCTACAAACTTGCTCAAACAGTGGAATGAAGCAAGTGGGGAGAAGAAGGAGATTACAAAATTCTTCGATAACGACAACACAAAGGAGTTTATTTCTGCTCTGATGGAAGAAGAAAAGCTTAATACGCAAAATTCTGCGTATTTAAAAGCGAGAGGAAAAAACGGAGGAACTTGGATGCATCCAATCCTTTTCGTTAAGTTTGCGATGTGGCTTAATCCTCGCTTCGAGGTTCAGGTTATCAAGTTCGTATACGACCAGATGCTGAAATACAGAAATGATGCCGGCGACGCATATAAAGAGCTTGGTGCTGCTATTAGTAAAATCGTGAGCAAGAAATTTATGCATGCCGCGATGTGCAAGATAGCAAAAGCAATAAACTATGTTGTTTTTAATGAACACGAGCACGAAATGCGTAACAAGCACGGAGAAGAATCCAAGCAATACGAGTTGTTCAGTATGGAACGCCAGGTTGCTATGCTCATCAATGATGGATTTCTTCACTCGTATGACCAGGTAATAGAGTATTTGAGGAAGAAGTATTCTGAGAAATACTTGCCATCGGTATTACAGACAAAATAATAAATTCACGGATTGTAAACGAAATGTGACCGAAAATCGCATTTGCATAAATATATTGGTATTATGAACAAGAAACTAAGATTGCTGGTGACTGCAAAGTGTCACAACAAGTGCCCTATGTGCTGCAACAACCAGTTCGACTTCGAGAAGATTCCGGTAGTTGACAGATTGGACTATGATGAGATTAGTATCACTGGTGGAGAACCTCTTCTGCCGGATTGCAACGGAAAGACAATGTGGCTTGCTCACGGAATCAGAAACGTATTCCGTACGCTCGGAATCCCTGCACCAAGACTTTTCCTCTATACGGCATGGGTTGATTACAGAACACTCCGCAATCGCAGCTATGACTTCGACGGAATCTGTCTTACGCTCCACAGCAAGCTCGATGTGGTAAAGTTCGTTGAAATGAATGATGTGATGCTTAGACACAAGAGAAATAGATGGCAGGACAATGGTTTCAGTCCTGACTGCTCTCTCCGTCTCAACCTCTTCGCAGACATGAAGGCTCTTCTCCCTAAGGATATCGACCTGTCTATGTGGAAAGTGAAGGACATGGAGTGGGTGAAGGATTGCCCAGTTCCAGAGGGTGAGGACTTCCGAAGAATCAAGGAGCTGTTCTAGTGGATAATTTTTAATATTTAAATAATATGAGTGTAAAAAACATTATTTTGGCATCAGTACTCTCAATAGTAGTACTCGCCGCAGGTTCAGTTATCGGTTGTTATTTCCATTACAACAACCAGGAAATCTCACTTCGCCAGCAGTCAGAGGCTCAGCGTGGCAAGATTGAGGGTGTTCACGACAAGATGTGGAAGGTTCTTCAGCAGAAGGCACAGGTTACGGATGAGTACAAGTCCGCATTCGAGTCCATCTATCCGAAACTTATCGAGGGCAGATACTCAAAGGGAGACGGCTCTCTTATGAAGTGGATCAAGGAAAGTAATCCTAACTTCGACGTTTCGCTCTACAAGGACCTCATGCAGTCCATAGAGATTCAGCGCTCCGAGTTCCAGACATCACAGGAGAGAATGCTCGATATCATCCGTGAGCACGAGACGCTCGTGAAGACATATCCGGCAAAATGGTTCATCTCCGATGCAAAACCTATCGAATACAAGGTTATCTCCTCATCCAAGACAAAGATGATCATGCAGCTTGGAGAGGATAACGACGTAGACCTGTTCAAGAAGTAACGGCTTATGGAAATATTCATATTTCTAATCCCATTCGTGGTTGCTGCTTTCCTATTGATTTTCTTCAGGAAGCAGACCACCTGGTGGGAATACGCCGTACTCATTGTTCCATCCATCCTCATAGGCATCCTCATGGAGTTCGTGTTCAAGCAGTCCAATGCTGCTGACACGGAGTATCTCGGAAGCTACGTGACAAGAATCCGTCATTACGATGCCTGGAATGAGTACATACACCGAACGTGTACAAGGACCGTTGGAAGCGGAAAGCATCAACGTACGGAAACGTATGATTGCTCGTATGTTGACAATCACCCTGAACGTTGGACTTATTTTGATGCTAGGAACAAGGAGGAATACTTTATGACCGACAACGAGTTCAATGTAGTCAGAAAGATTCTTGGAACCCCTAGCGTCTTCATTGATATGCACAGGGATTACTACACTAAGGATGGTGATGCTCAGGAATGGGCGTGGGATGGTTCCATCGAAAACTCATACGCATTATCCTCGGAGCATGATTACAAGAACAAAGTCAAAGCCTCACGTTCTATTTTCAAGTTTGAGGATATTGATTATCAGCAGGCGCGAAAGCTTGGACTATTCGAATATCCGGATATCGTTCTTTACGACCAGAATCCTGTTCTCGGACTGAAGATCCCGAAGAATCAGGAGAAGGCAATGAGATGGCTGAACGGATACTATGGCGAGCGGAAGCAGTTTAGGGTGTTCGTCCTGTTCTTTACGAACAAGCCGGAAGAAATCGTTGAAAAGCAGCGCTCATACTGGCAGGGCGGCAACAAGAATGAACTTGTCGTGTGTGTCGGCATCGATAAAAACAAGAATGTAAAGTGGTGCAACGCATTTTCATGGTGTGATAGCCCGGTCGTAGGCGTTAAGAGTAGAGACTGGTTTATGAGCAATCCTGTAAATCTCGAAAAGTACGCCGAGTATATCGGTCCGATTGTAGAAAAGGAATGGCACAGAAAGAACTTCGGGGATTTTGATTATCTTACCATCGAGCTTACCGACGGGCAGTACTGGGCTATCATTGTTCTCCTGCTGATATTCAATATTGTAATGAGCTCTTGGATTGTTTCTAATGATTATAAAAACGATTTGTAGCTATGAATGAAAGATTAAAAATGATTTTCGACCGTATCGACATCTTTGTCGTGTGCATTGTCATCGGGCTATGCTTCTGTATTGTGGAAGCGTTCCTTGGAATCTGGGACGTGTTTGCTGACTGTTTTGTCATTACACTTCTTGCTACCGAAGTCTGCTACACTCTCCGCTGCAACGAGAAGCTGAAGAAGGAGCTAACGAAGGCGCAAGCCGAATTATGGTTCGAAAAAGAACTCAATATCAGAAAGGAGGCATTTATTACCAAGTATAGCCTCGTTATTGACCTTTGGAGGGCAAAGTGGAAATATGAGAACGCAAAGGTAAGTTTTATAAAACGAGAAATTACCTCAAAAGAGTTCATTGCAGCAATGGGTGATACGGAGGAGAAAATACACGATATTTCAAATAAAATCGCTATCGCTGACTTTGAACTTAAGAAACTATACGAGAGGAAACAATAATATCTTTAATATACCCCCACGTCATTTCCAGATGGCGTGGGGATTTTCCTTGTTAACCGTTAAGATAGTCGATGACTTTTCGGTTCGCCTCGTCAACTGCCTTGTTGTCGTATTTGACATAGATGGCTGTAACCGTCTTCTCCCATACGGAGTGGCCCAGTGCTCGACCGATTGTTTCGAGTGAAATACCTATCTCTGACGCAAACGTCGCCCAGCTATGCCTGTTGTAGTACGAAGACATCTTGCTGTCAATAGGATGAGGCGATGACTTTCTCATATCCTTAGGATCCTTCGGGCCAATCCTTCTCAGCGTACGGTTCATGTTGTTCGTGAAGTGGTCCACGTCGAAAGTTCCTGCATCTTCGAAGAACCTGAGCAGGTACTGCGGCTTTCTGCTGCGGTATCTGCTTATTATCTCCATAGCCTCTGGCTCCACCTTAATGTCGTACAATCTACCTGTCTTGTTTCGGTAGTAGCTTATCCTACCATTACGGAAATCTTCCTTCTTTAGCGTCAGGAGGTCCGAAACATTGATACCTATAAGGTAGAACCCCAACATGAAGAAATCGCGGTACAGAGCCTGCTTGCCGTGTAATTTGGCATCCCTAAGTTCTCTCATCTGCTCCAGTGACAGACAGCGCTTCCTCGTTTCCTCCTTTTTGAGCCTGATATAGTGGAACGGAAAGTTCTGCGTCTTACCATCATCGATGGCCTTCTTGAATACTGCCTTGATGTGTGTGATGTCGTTCGAGATACCATTGGCCTTCCTTCCCTTATCCATCTCATGCCTGATGAACCCTTCAAGCCAGTCCTTGGTTATGGTGTTGAAGCTGCACTTGTTGTCGTATGCCTCTACGCATCGGTAGGTCCTCTCATAGCTTCTTCTGGTATTCGGCTTCTCTCTCGTTTCGGCGAATGCCTTCATGAAGCTGAGAAACGGAGACTTGTCTTCCTTCTTGGCTCCCGTGCATATCTCCTTCAGATGCTCCTTCATCATATCCGGCGACTCGTCGTGATGGTCAAGGATATAACTCTCACACTTGGCATACAGCTCCGCAAGTCTTCTCGTCTTCGCTTTTGCTGACTTGTCAGACTTCGGGAACATCATGCCACTGAACTTCTCAGTTGTCTGCAACCCGGTGTAGACGTAGAACCTCTTCGTCATGTGGGTTACTGAGAAAAACACCTTGTTTGTCTTTGACTCTACATATACCTTCATAGCGATGATTTCTTTTGTAATCCTTCAATCTACAGGTAAACCACACTTGCATATTACTTGCAAAAAGTAACCTCAAACTACCTTAAATTACCTTTTTGTGGCATTTTTGTGTAAAATATAAGGATTGTTATTTTACTACTATTGCTGATATACAGAGACTTACAGACTTAGAATGCCCAATTCGTTACTGTAATCATTCCTTATTTCTAAATATCTTTTATCTGATTTTATCTTAATTTGGGTGCAAAGTTACGAAAAATTATTTGTATATCAATGTTTTATTGGCAAAAGTTACTAATTTTTAGTTAAAAACTGGGCTACTCTTTGTTATTTTGCAGAAAAGTCTTACTTTTGTAGGCTGAATTGGCGCCAATAGGGGCTGATTCTTCGGTTTGAGTGTTAAGAACAAAAGATGAATCCAAAACACGAAATTGGTTTTAGAACATGAGACAACAAAATAGAAAAGGAAATTTTAGTAAGCACACCAACAATGCCTATGGCTACGGAAATCCCAATGAATACGACCACTACAAGGTGGAAAAGCCAGCACAGTTGTTGGAATGGCTGATGGAAAACGTGAAAGGTCCTAGCAAGACCAAGGTGAAGCAGACTCTGCAGGGTAGGGGAATCAAGGTGGATGGCAAAACCATCACCCAATTTGACTATACCCTGAAACCTGGTATGAAGGTAAGCGTGAGCAAGACCAAGAAGAACCAGGATGTCTTCAAGAGCCGTTATCTTAAGATAGTCTATGAGGATCGTTATCTCATCGTCATTGAAAAGAACGTAGGCATTCTCAGTATGGCTGCCGGTCATTCTACCCTGAATGTAAAGAGCGTATTGGATGATTACTTCCACAAGACCCGTCAGAACTGTCAGGCTCACGTGGTGCACCGCCTTGACCGAGATACTTCGGGCTTGATGATTTACGCCAAGGACAAGCAGACTGAACTTGCCCTGGAAGACGACTGGCACCATAATGTATATGACCGCCGATACGTGGCGCTGGTTTCTGGAGAGATGGAGGAAGATGAAGGTACGGTTGCCAACTGGTTGAAGGACAACAAGGCGTACATTACCTTTGCCAGCGATACTGACAATGGTGGCAAGTATGCTGTTACCCATTTTCATACCCTGCAGCGAACCACAGCGCATTCTCTGGTAGAGTATAAGTTGGAAACAGGCCGCAAGAACCAGATTCGTGTTCATACAGCCGATATGGGTCATCCTGTATGTGGAGACATCAAGTATGGTAATGGTGATGATCCATGCGGTCGCCTTTGCCTGCACGCCTATGTTCTCTGCTTCTATCATCCGGTAACCCATCAGCCAATGGAATTCGAGACTCCGATTCCAAATGAATTCGTCAGAGCGATGAAGGAAGACAACAGACCATTCGATGAAAGAGGAAGAAATCCTAAGGAGGCAAACCGCAAGCCATTCAGAAAGGAGGGACGAAATGGATAATAATTTCCTTTATTATGCTTTTGCCCTGGTGGCGCTGGTTGTTGGTCTCTTTACCCTGAAGAAGGTTGCAACCTGTTTGGTCAAGACGGTGGTGGGAGTTATTCTCGTAGCTGTTCTTGCAGCCATCTATTGGCTTTATTTATCTTAAGCTATTGGCTTTAATTTTTCTCAAGTGTCAGTCCATTTCATAAAGAAATAGTCCGGTAAGAATCAAGCTTTCGCTTGCCTTACCGGACTTTACGTTATCTTTTTACCTTCTAATAATACCTATTTATATTGTCTTTTCAATTGGTATTGTTTTTCTGTTCAAAAATTAGAGGATAGTCTTCACAGCCTCCAACATACCCTTCTCCTGGATAAGATCGAGATCCTTCTTAACCAACTCTGTCAAGCCAGGAACAGTCTCGTTCAAGTTCTCATGCCAGATGTAGTCGAAGCCGAGTACGCCCTCTGCTACCTTCTGGGTGTCGCCAGTAGCCCAAAGCTCTGTCAGCTTGTCCATGATCTTCTGGTCGTCGTTTGGCTGGATAGGAGTACCATCCTCACGAACTCCACCCTTGTAGTAAGTGATGATGGCAGCAAGACCGAATACCAATCCCTGTGGCAACTCACCCTTACGCTCCAAGTAGATCTTCACGCCTGGGAGGTCGCGAGTCTCGAATTTAGGGAATGAATTCAGCATGATGCTGGTTACCTGGTGGTCAACGAATGGGTTCTCGAAACGCTCCAATACGTCAGAAGCGAACTTCTGGAGCTCGTCCATTGGGAGGTTCAATGTCTGCATCAACTCTTCGAACTGTACCTTGTGGATGTACTTGCCCAATACAGGGTGCTCGCAAGCATCGCGAACGATGTTCACACCGCTGAGGTATGTAACAGGACTCAATACTGTGTGAGGGCCATTCAGCAAAGTAACCTTACGCTCGTGGTATGGCTTCTCGTTGTCTGTGATGAGAACGTGGAGACCAGCCTTGTGGGCAGGGAACTCTTCCTGCATCTGCTCTACAGTCATGTTTTCTGCCTTCTCGATTACCCAGAGGTGGAAGCTCTCAGCCTTTACTACGAGGTTGTCCTTGTAACAAACCTTCTGCTGGATTTCCTTGATGGTGTCGCGTGGAAAGCCAGGAACGATACGGTCAACGAGTGTTGCACAAACGTAGCAGTGGTTGGTAAACCACTCCTTGAAGCCCTCGTAGTCAGCACCCATATCTTCCTTCCAAAGCTCGATATACTGGTAGATGCATTCCTTCAAGTGGTGACCGTTCAAGAAGATCAACTCACAAGGCATCAGGATCATACCCTTGGTAGGATCGCCCTCGAAGAACTTGTAACGGTGGAACAGCAACTGAACCAACTTACCTGGGTAAGAAGCTGCAGGAGCATCTGTGAACTTGCAAGAATCATCGAAAGCAATACCTGCCTCTGTTGTGTTAGAGATGATGAAACGCATCTCTGGCTGCTCTGCCAAAGCCATGAAAGCCTGGTTCTGAGAATATGGGTTCAACGCACGGCTGATTACGTCGATGCGCTCCAATGTGTTGATAGCCTGTCCGTTCTCCTTACCCTGAAGGTTAACATGATAGAGACAGTCCTGACCATTCAACCAATCTACCATACCGCCAGCCAATGGCTGAACGACAACGACAGAACCATTGAAGTCGGTTTTCTTATTCATATTCCATACAATCCAATCTACGAATGCACGGAGGAAGTTACCTTCACCAA
>OGHD01000008.1_pt1 | contig 106655 bp, 103 predicted proteins | sample 1571341 | NCBI WGS metagenome assembly OGHD01 (sample SAMEA2582026, study PRJEB24529) | metagenome | biome: Human gut stool | place: China | collected 2011 | reverse complement strand
AAGCAACTCGTTGTGTACTTTTAGCACTAAAAAACCAGTGGAAATTTACCTGACGGTAAAACTCCACTGGTTTTTCTGTTTAAGGTTGGGTTTTGTCCCAGCCTCGTTATTCCGTTCCCAATCCTGCCTGACAGATGCCATAATCGTAATTTTTAGAATTACTGTCTTATGAGCACCCTTGCAACCCTGCGGGGAATTTGTGCATCCTAAAGTATTCAAAGCATACAGCTGCTCTATTCACTTCTTCACAGCCAAGCTGCGGATGGAAACATTCACGTTATTCACCTTCATAGCTGTCATATACTCAATTTTTTCCTTAATCTTCGCCTGGAACTGCTTGGTAACGGCAAAGAGCTTGACGCCGTAATACAGCACAACCTCTACGCTGATAACAATGCCCTTGCTGTTGTCGCTGCGGCGGCGCACCTTAATCGATGTGATGCGCTCCACGCCCTCCAGCTTGCGCCCGATAATTTTGATGATATCCTCCAGCGCACTGTCGGAAATCAGCAGCTTGCCGTAAAAGCTGAACGAAGGACGCACGATAGAACGGTCCGCATCCTTCTCCTGCTTGCGCTGGCTGGAAAAAATATTATAGGGCAAATCGGCAAAATAGCCTGTGAAATGAGGCTTCAGCTCAATCGTCGGCACCGGCACGATATGCTTGCCCTCCTGCAGACGCGCATGACGGGCCTTCTTGATTTCGGCCTTGCTGGCAATCTGGTTGATATACACCGTCTTGACCGGCTTATCCAGCTTCAGCCTGCCTATAATCTTGTTGATCATATTGTCCGAGGTAGCAATAATCAGCAGACGATGAATGTTGTTGGTCGCCAGCGCCTCACGCACCGCCTGCGCGTGTCCTTCGTCAGTGAAGATGGCACGCTTTACGGCCTGTATTCTGTTGTCTTCGTTCTTGGCGGAGGTGCCTGCCAGGATTTTAGTACCCTTAATCAGCAGGCCGTCGTCAATAATAGCGTCACAACGGTTGTCAAAGGCCACGCCGATGGCATGGTGGCTCTTGCCTGTGCCGCTGGGTCCTACAAAAGCAACTACTTCCATTCTATTACACCCTTAACATCATCATATTGCACCTGCCAGATTCCCAGCTTTGTGGGGAAACGGTCAGGGATTCCGTGAAAGTCACTGCCGCCGCTCACCAGCAGTCCATGCTCCTTCGCCAGCGCCAGCCAATGGGCCTGCGCCCGTGCATCCGCGCTGGGGTGCCACACCTCGATGCCGTCAAAAGGCTCTGCAGCAAGCAATCGCTCGGGCAGAGTTTTATCCACCAGCTCCGAGGGATGTGCCAGCACAGCGATACCGCCTGCCTCGTGAATCAGCGCCACTGCCTCATGCGGAGAAAGCTTGGGCTGCGGCACATACGCCGGTCCGCCGCGGTGCAGCAGTGCGTCGAAAACCTCCTGCACGGTAGCAAAATAGCCCTTGGCCACCAGTGCCTTGGCCACATGCGGACGGCCCACTGCCCTGTTCTTGGGGTCGCAGGCCTCTACCTCCACATGGTAGCCTAACTTTTCCAGCTTCTCCAGCATGGCATATAAACGGTGCTCGCGCGCATAGCGCATTTCGTCCATTTTATTATGCAGCGCTTCACAGTCCATGGAAACGTGATAACCTAAAATATGCACGGCATCATCCTCGTACTGCGTTCCCAGCTCCACGCCGGTGAGGACGCGGATGCGTCCGCCGTAGCGTTTCGCCGCCTCCTCGCACGCCTCTGCCATACCATTCCACGAATCATGGTCGGTGATGGCGATTACGCCTATGCCTTTAGCCACGGCCTCGTCCACTAGCATGGTCGGCGTGTAGCGTCCGTCGCTGAAGGTGCTGTGCAAATGTAAATCAACAAGCTGTGCAGCCATTACAGCATACCTGCCAGCTTGATAAGCGTCATAGTGCCAAAGGCAGTACCGCCCTTAACCTTGAAGCCCTCCGTCTTGGTAGCGGTGGAGGTGCCGCCGATATCCAGATGCGCCCACGGAATATCCTTGTCGACGAATTCACCGATGAACAGACCGCCGGTGATGCAGCCTCCGGCACGTCCTGCGCTGTTGAGCAGGTCCGCAACGTCGCTCTTGATGGCCTCCTTGCATTCGGGCAAAGAAGGCAGCTGCCAGTAGTTTTCACCGGCCATGCGTCCTGCCAGCTTAATCTGCTCCACCAGCTCGTCATCATTGGCCACAATACCGCTGGTTTCGTTGCCCAGAGCGATAATTACCGCACCGGTCAGCGTTGCTATATCAACAACCTTCTTTGCTCCCATTTGGCAGGCATACCAGACTGCGTCCGCCAGTACCATGCGTCCTTCAGCATCGGTGGAAACAACCTCGATGGTCTTGCCGTTGGCTGCACGCACGATATCGCCGGGGCGTTGCGCCTTGCCGTCAGGCATATTCTCCGCACAGGCCAACACGCCGATAACGTTGCATTTCAGGCCCAAACGTGCGATGGCACGCATAGCGCCGAGCACAGCGCCCGCACCTGTCATATCGTCCTTCATCTCGCCCATGTTGTCATCAGGCTTAATGGAAATACCGCCGCTGTCGAAGGTGATGCCCTTGCCTACGAAGGCTGTATAGGGAGCGTCACCGTTGCCGTTGTAGCGCAAGGCAACGAGGCACGGAGGGTTATGACTGCCCTGACCTACTGCCAGCAGTGCATGCATGCCTCTTGCTTCCATCAAGGTTTCGTCCATAATGGTAATTTCCAACGGCAATTCCTGCCCCAGCTTCAGGGCATCTTCGGCCATGGTCTGCGGTGTTACCACGTTGCCCGGGTTATTCACTAAATCGCGCGCATAGCACACTGCTTCAGCAGAGATTTCCGCAGCGGTAATGATTGCCGCTGCCTCCGGCACAGCGCTCAGCACGGCAGCCTCGCACAGCGGTGCCTGCTTTGCTTCGCTCTTGAAGCGGTTGAAGGTGTACGCGCCGAGGTACAGGCCTTCGACGAGCGCTTGCAGGTTTTTGCTGCGTTCGGCGTTCAGCAGGATAGGCGCAGCCAGTACAGCCTTTTGCGCCTTAGCCTTATGCAAAGCGCGGGCAGCAGCGCCGGCAGCCTTACGGAAATTGTTCGGCTTACAATCCTTGCCTTCGCCGCAGCCTGCCAAAAGCAGTGTCAGCAGACCTTCACCCTGCGGCAGCACCAGTGTGGTTACGCTGCCTGCGTCATAAATATCATCGTGCTGCGCGGTGTACGCAATTGCCGCCTTGGCTGCTGCCTCCGGCAGCTCCAGCTTGTCGATAGCCGCCGCACATTCCTTGCACAGAAAGAGGACAATACTGTCCGCGTCATTATAGGCTGCAGCGTTGAACTCCGCTGCGGTACATTGAATTTGGTTTAACATTTCCTGAACTCTCCTATCATTATTTATATTCTATTGCAGTCTGCAATTCGTTAAGCATCGTATTGCCGCTGGAGCGCTGCAACGACAAATCGCTCACCAGCACCTTCATCTCGCGCATCAGGCGGCCCTTGGAAAAATAAGAGCCCAGCGCATGAATCGTGTATGGTGTCTGGTTGATATTGCCGATATACATCAGGCAATGGCCATCCATATAAAGTGCTGCACCCGGCATCAGCCTGCTGATAACAGCGGCACGTTCCTGCGAACTGCCGCTCAGCTTTTTCTTCGTGCCTGCGGTCAGCTCCTGCTGGTCGGCGTTACGCGGCAGCACAATGCCTACAGTGCGGTAAGCATTGAATACCAGGCTCGAGCAGTCCACGCTGTTCTTCAAACCGCCCCAGCCATAAGGCTTGCCGTAAAATTTGAAGGCGGAGCTCAGCAGATTATTGCTGGTATAGGGCAAATAACCGTAATGCACGGCAGAGGCAGCCTTCGGCACCAGCAGCTTCTGCTTCTGCAGCAGGCCTGCTTTAGTGCGCACCGGAGCAAGCACCGTATAGGTATCGCTCTGCACACTGTCAACCGGCAGGCGCGAACCCTGCTGATAAAGTACCTGCTCGCCGTCCGTTTTCAGGTTATATTCCGCATCGGTAACAACCAGGAACTTCTGCGGCTTTACAAAGCTGCTCCAGGTGTTCTTATCGGTCATAGCTACATTATACTTGCTCACCCAACCGCTGTAATTTACTGCCTGCACGTAGTAAAAATAACCGTTGGCACTGGTGTGCAGCACAGCTACAGGCTCGCCGGGGTCCAGCATAGTTTCCTGCAGCGCGTCAAAATCCCTGTCGCCCGCGTAATAATACAGGCCCTCGCCCGTAGGCAGCGCACGCACCGCAGTACGGCGCACCGTCACTGCATATTGCACGCCCACGCTTTTGGGAATAGCACTGACATTGCTCTGCTTGCGCAGGATATTCTTATAGTTTTCGCTCACCTTGTTGCCATGCAGATACAGGTCATCGTCAAGAATAGAATAATCCATAATCCTCGTTTTGAGCGCATCACCGCTCATCGTCGCAGGATAATTTGCCAGGTCAGGCATACTGCGGGAAGCAGCACGCACCTTAGCGTTGAAGGCTGCCACACCCTTCGCATCCAGAATAACCGTATCACCGCTCTTGTTCTGCTCCGTCCAGTGCGACGGGTTCACCAGCGGCGGATAATTGGTAATGCCTGCGGCCGAAGCGCCCAAGGGCAGCAGCAGTCCGCAAACAAAGGCAGCTGTATATAAAAGCTTTGCTAATCGCAATTTAGTTCCTCCCTCCTGCAGCATTTGGCTTACTGCAAGTCATGCAAAATACTTGTAGTATTATTATATTCTTTAGGCAGAAGAAAAATCCTGCTTTAATATATGAAAAAAGCTGATGTAAGCGTTGGCCTACATCAGCGTAGAAGCGATATTTTATTTCTGCAGATCCTTGGCATTGCCCGGTTTGATTTTGCTTTCGGTGCCTGTGAGCAGGCGATGGATATTTTCCTTGTGGCGCAAAACTACAAAGAAAGCGGCAACCACGGAAAAAATCACATAGGCAGAGGGATAACCCAGATACCATGCCAGCGGCGGCGTAAAGATGGCAGCCATAATGGAGCCAAGCGATACATAGCGCGTCAAAAGCACGCACACCAGCCAGATACCGAAGCTTGCCACCGCAACCTTAGGCATCATAAAAATCAACAAGCCCAGTGCGGTTGCAACGCCCTTGCCACCCTTAAAGCCCAGAAAAAGCGAATAATTATGTCCCAAAAGCGCGCCCAAAGCCGTAACCACATCCAGCAGAGGATTGTGGAAAAAATAGCTCATAATACCAACCGCAAGAATACCCTTGAAGGCATCGGCAATCAGCACCAGCACCGCAGTCTTGGGACCGACGATACGGAAAACGTTCGTCGTGCCGATATTCTTGCTGCCGTAATTACGGATATCAATACCGTGAAAGGCCTGCACCAGCCACAAGCCGCTGGGAACAGAGCCGCAGACATGACCGAGCACAAAGCCCAGCAGAAAATGTAATATACCCACCTCATTGAACATAACAAATCACCTGACTTTTATTTATTCATCCTCGTTCTTGCCACGGATAATCATCTGAATCGGTGTGCCTTCAAAGCCAAAGGCCTCACGCAGCTTGTTCTCCAGATAACGCTGATAGGAGAAATGCATGATTTCCGGTTCGTTGACAAAGATAACAAAGGTTGGCGGTTTGATTTTGACCTGTGTAACATAAAGAATCTTAAGACGCTTACCTTTCTCGGTCGGCGGCGGATTGATAGCCACAGCGTCCTCGATAACCTGGTTGAGAATACTGGTAGCGATACGCATAGCGTTCTGCTCGGCAACATAGGAGATAACCTCCGGCAGACGGTGAATACGCTGCTTGGTAACGGCAGAAACGAAAACTACCGGCGCATACTGCAGGAAAACAAGCTCCTTGCGCAGAGTTTCGGTGTAACGCAGAGTGGAGGAATTGTCCTTCTCGTACAAATCCCACTTGTTGACAACCAGAATAACAGCCTTGCCTGCCTCATGAGCATAGCCGACGATACGTTTATCCTGCTCGGTAACACCCTCAACGGCATCAAAAACCATCAGCACAACGTCACTGCGGTCAACCGCGCGCAGAGAACGCATAACGCTGTATTTTTCAATCGGTTCGTCAACCTTAGCCTTGCGGCGCATGCCTGCTGTATCAATGAACAGGTACTTCTGACCGTTGCGTACTACCGGAGTATCAATCGCATCACGGGTAGTGCCTGCAATATCACTGACGATAGAACGCTCCTCGCCTACCAGTGCGTTGAAAATAGAGGACTTGCCCACGTTAGGACGGCCAATCAAAGCAACCTTGATTTCGTCCTCCTCCTCCAGGTCGCCTGCCATCTTATCGGACGGGAACTTGGCAACAACGGCATCCAGCAAATCACCCAGGCCCAAATGGTTGGACGCGGAAACAGCAATCGGGTCACCGATACCCAGATTATAGAATTCAAAGGTATTCATCTCCTGCTTCGGAGAATCCGCCTTATTAACAGCCAGAACAATCGGCTTCTTGGACTGACGCAGCAGACGGGCAACATCAGCATCCTCAGTAGTAATGCCTGCACGCGCATCGCAGACGAACAGAATAACGTCCGCCTCCTTAATCGCAATCTGTGCCTGCTGACGGATAGAAACAGCAATAGCATCGGCATTCATGATTTCGATACCGCCGGTATCAACCATCATAAACTCGTGGTCCAGCCATTCGGCGGTAGCATACAGACGGTCGCGGGTAACGCCCGGTGTATCCTCAACAATGGAAATCCTGCTGTTGGCAAAAATATTAAAAAGAGTAGATTTGCCCACGTTAGGACGTCCAACTATAGCAACTATCGGTTTAGCCATAATCAAATCTCCTTCATCATAATAAATTTTTTAATAAGTGTCTATCATAGAAATGTAAAATTTTTTGTATATTTATGGGGCATCCCCCTTCCGTCAGTTCGCTACGCTCACTGACACCTTCCCCAAGGGGCAGGCAAGAAGGATAGCTTTTAATTGGCCTTCATTAGTATGTTCTTGGTTCCCCCTTGGGGGACAAGGTGAATTGCCCGAAGGGCAAGAGAGGGCGCCCTGGGGCGACTGTCGCGTCAGCGACTAAAGGGGGTAACACAGATGGAGTGCTATAACGCACACCTCAATGGTCGATGCCGTTACGAGAGCTAATTCCCTTATGGAAGTAATGCTTAACCTCGCTCATATCCGTAACAAGATCAGCAATTTTAATAAGCTCTTCCGGTGCACCTCTACCAGTAGTAATAACCTCAACGTTATTTTTATGCTCACGCAGAAAATCAACAACCTCCTGCGTCGGCAGCATTTGGGTAGCAAGCACAATATTCAGCTCATCAAGAATAATAACGTCCGCAGCGTGCGAGCTGATAGCTTCCTTCGCCTCTTCCCAGCCGTCACGGCACATCTTCAAATCAACAGGATCGGGATTATGGAAATTAACAAAGGCGTCGCGTCCCACCTGCCGCAGCGTAAACCAGGGTAGATTCTTTGCAGCCCGCGCCTCGCCGTACTCAGGATCATCCTTCAAAAATGAAAGCATCAGAGTCTTCATACCATAACCGGAGGCACGCAGCGCTACGCCTAAAGCGGCAGTAGTCTTACCCTTGCCTGTACCTGTATAAACCTGCAGCATACGCCTCACCTATCTTTCCAATAATAAATGCAGTAGCTCTTTCGCACCCTTAGCAATTTCCACCTTACCGGGGTAACGCTCCTTGAACTGCGCCAGCGACATATCATCCAAAAACAGCTTATCGTTATTCAAAACCACATCCGGCAGAATAATCTTCTTCTCCTGAACGTTCGCCAAGATATCGCTGCCCGTCAAAAGACCGGTAACATTCACCTTGCCGCCGAAAAAGCTGTTAGGAACAGGCACAAAACGATGCTCCGAACCGAACTGGCTGTTCAGCTTCGCCATCAAAGGCTCCAGTACACGGTAAGCACCCTCACCCACGGGAATCACCGCAGGCTCTGCAGGATGAAAGCTTTGCATCTGCGCTAAGGCCTCGTCCCACTCCAGCATAAAGTTGGCAGTAAGGCCGATGCCGTTTTCCAGCTGCGGGAAGCCGTCATACCATTCGGTAGGAGGAAAGGGCTTTTCCGCCAGCAGATAAAATTCATCACCCAAGTAGATAAACGTCTTGCCTGTTTCCTTACGGCAGCGCTCCTGCCATGCGGTCACCTGCTCCACAACCTCTGCGGCCTGCTTCTTCGTAAAGGTAGCAAGCTGCGTTAAGTGCTCGCGGTGCTTAGTAGTACCTACGGGAACAACTGCCATCGTCAGTACATTGGGATACTGCGCGTACAAATCGTGGAAGCTCTTGGCAAGAATCTCGCCATCGTTATAACCGGGACAGCACACAATCTGCGTATGCACCTGAATGCCCGCATCGAACAAAAGCTGCAAGCGCTCCATCAGCTGACCGGCGAAACGGTTGTGCATCATCTGGCAGCGCACCTGCGGGTCGGTAGCGTGTACCGAAACATACAGCGGTGTCAGATGCGTGCGGATAATACGTTCAAAATCTTCATCCTTCATATTGGTGAGTGTAATGAAGTTACCATATAAGAAGGACAGACGGTAATCGTCATCACGCACATACAGACCCGGACGCATACCGGGAATCATCTGGTCGACAAAGCAGAAAACACAGTTATTGTAGCAGGTAGCAACTCTGTCAAAAACTGCGGAATCAAACTCCAAGCCAAGATCCTCATCCGGATATTTTTCTATATGTACCTGACGGCGTGTGCCATCGGTGGCCTCTATCTCCAAGTCAACCTCGTAATCGGAGGTATAGAAGCTCAATTCAATTATATCCTTAACCTGTACGCCGTCCACGCTGCACAGCTTTTCGCCGGCCTTGATGCCTGCGTCCGCTGCCAAACTGTTCTTGCGTACACCACTAATAAGTCCTACCATTACAACTCCTTAAAAAAATGCAGATAATAAACCGTGAAAAGATTAGTCGTCAAATTATTATATCATATTAGCTTGAAGAATGCAAAAAGGGGACGCACTGACGTGGCCCCCCAAATACACAAATTTACTTTTTTACCCTCTGCGCCATCTGCACAGCTTCGCCAGCTCGTAGCCGCGGCTGGCAATAAAGTCACGCGTTTCTCCCGTCACAATCAGCGGAACGTCACGTAGCTCCTTCGGCGTCAGGCAGCCCAAAAGCAGCATATACTTCTGCAGTCCTTCCGCCAGTGCTTCCACATAGTCAGCGGCAGCGTCAATCCCCTGCTCCATGACCAGACGCAAAAGCGGAGCGGTAATCCCCACAGCGTCCGCACCCAGAGCAAAAGCACGCGCTGCGTCACCTGCACTGCGGATGCCGCCGCTCGCCAAAAGCAGAGCATTCTGCGGCAGTGTCTGCTGCGCATCAAGCAAGCTCCAGCACGTAGGCATGCCCCAGGCAGCAAATTCCTCCGTCAGCTCCACGCCCTGACGCTTCGCCTCAATCGCCGGGAAGTTCGTCCCCCCTGCACCGGCACAGTCAAAGGCTGTAAAGCCCTGCTCCAGCAAAAGTTCGTACTGCTCTGCCGCAATACCGCAGCCTGTTTCCTTAACGATAACAGGCACGCTCACAGCATCACGGATCTGCACCAGGTTTGCCAAAAGTCCGCAGGTATCCTTGTCGCCCTCGGCCATCCACAGCTCCTGCGCAGCATTCAGGTGAACCTCCAACGCGTCAGCCTGCAGCATGTCAACGGCAGCCTGCGCCTGCGCGGGCGTAGCCAATGCGCTGATGTTGCCGATAACAAGACCTTCAGCAAGCTCCTCGCGCACCACAGTATAGCTCGCGATACCGCTGCCGTCACGCACAGCGCCGAACTGCGAGCCGACAGCCATACCGATACCAGTTTTTGCCGCCACCTGCGCCAGCTTTCTGTTAATCTCCGTCACCGCATCTGTACTGCCGGTAATAGCATCAATGAAAAAAGGCAAACGCAGACGTTTGCCTAAAATTTCTACAGATAAAACAAAGTCTGCCGGATTAATCTCCGGCAGACAGTTGTGTAAGAAGCGGAGATCAGCAAGGTGCGTTGCCGCCGGGCCGTCGCCCAGCTCCAGTGCATATTGAATATGTTCTAGCTTACGCTTTGCACGTTGCATATCCTTCTCCAATTATTTTTCGAGGCTTTCCAGCTGCTCGGACAGGTTTTGGCTCAGGTGAGATTTTTTGCTGCCCATGTAGGAACGGAATTCGTTCTTTTCAGCGTCGCGTTTAACTTTGGAAATGCTCAGGCCGATTTTTTTGCTGTCCAGATCCATTTTAATGATTTCAGCTTTAACAACTTGGCCAACTTCCAGAACGTCGCTCGGAGCTTCGATGCGCTCAGGAGCGATTTCGGAAATGTGAACCAGACCTTCAACTTTGTCGCTCAGTTTAACGATAGCGCCGAAAGCCAGCAGACGAACAACTTCTACATCCAGAATGTCGCCGATGTGGAATTGAGAAGCTTCAACCTTCCAGGGATCTTCCAGAGTAGCTTTGATGCTCAAAGCAACACGTTTGTTTTCGCGGTCGATGCTCTTAACCAGAACGGTTACTTCGTCGCCTTCTTTAGCAACGTCAGCAGCTTTTACGCTACGGTCCCAAGACAGTTCGGTGTTGTGAACCAGACCAACCAGACCTTCACCGATTTCAACGAACAGACCGAATTCAGCAACTTTTACAACCTTACCGGTGTAAACTTCGCCTTCAGCAACAGAGTTGTAAGCAGCTTCTTCAGCAGCGGCGCGTGCTTCTTTAGCAGCAGCAATGCGAGCTTCTTTAGCTTCCTTGTAAGCTTTGCGTTTAGCGTCAGCTTCAGCTCTCAGCAGGTCGCGGCGGGAAACAACAATGCGTTTTTTCTCCAGGTCAACTTCGATGATTTCAGCTTCCAGCTCTTTGCCGACATAACCGGTGAAGTCTTCTACGCGGCGCAGTTCAACATGAGATGCGGGCATGAAGCCTTCAACACCTTCAACTGCAACACCCAGACCAACGATGTTTTTAGCTTTGTTTTTGATGATGCGCAGAACTTTAACGGTTGCCGGGCGTTTTTCGCCTTCGGGCAGCTCAGCAACATTTTTCCATGCTGCGTCGCGCTCTGCTTTGATTTTGGACAGACGAACGAAATCGCTCTTGGTGCTTCCAGGAACAACCTTAGCTTCTACTTCGTCGCCAACTTTGATGGAGTTTTGCAGTTCTTCAGCAGATTCGGTCTGGGACCATTCGGAATAAGGAATCAGACCATCATGTCTATATCCAAAAGATACATAAACGCCGTCTTTATCCAATTGAATAACGGTACCGTTGACAACTTTGCCAGGATATACCTCTACCTCCATACTTTCGTTGAGCATGCTTTCAAAATCCATGTTTTCCATTACTAAAATAGCCTCCTTAATTAAACGGTCCGGAGTCGATGCTCCTGCCGTGATTCCTATTTTATTGCAACCCCTTAGCATATCGCTGCTCAGTTCGCTGGCAGTCTCTATATGATATGCTTGCCTGCAATGCTTTTGCACCAGCTCGAAAAGATGCCTTGTGTTGGCGCTGTTGCGTCCGCCGATGACGATAACGGCATCCGACTCTGCAGCCAGCTTTACAGCGGCTTGCTGTCTTTGCGCTGTCGCCAGACAGATGGTGCGCTCCACACGGTATTCTCCCGGGCGCTGCTCCTGCAGTGCCTGCAATATATCATTAAATTTCTGCAGCTCAAAAGTCGTCTGGATGATTACTCCATAACGCTCCTGGCGCGGTACATAAGAGATATCTTTTATACATTCTACACAGATAGCGTTTTTTCCTGCCCATTTTAAAATACTTTTTACTTCCGGATGATTTTTTTCTCCGACTATTACAGGAAAATAGCCATCAGCTGCTGCCTGAGCAGCCTTTTGCTGTGCCAGGCGTACATTCGGACAGGTTGCGTCCAAAATTGTCAGCCCTTGTTTTTCTGCCTGCGCGTAGGTTTCAGGCCCCTCGCCGTGTGAACGGAAGATAACCGTTTCACCGGGAGCAAACTGCTCCAGGCTGTCCTTACAGGCAATGCCCTCAGATGCAAGCTCGGCAATCAGCTGAGGATTGTGTATCAACGGTCCCAGCGTTGCACCCTGCACATGGTCGGTCGCCGCCTTCTCGGCCAACGCCACCGCGCGCTTCACACCATAGCAAAAACCACAGTGCTCTGCTACCTTAATTTCCATTATACATCTTCACCTGCCTGCAGCTTTGCAATGTGCTGCATCAGCTCTTCAGTCATTGCATGCAAAAATTCTTTGTTGACCGCAGCGTCCTCAGGAAAAGGCATCGGTTTGCCAAAGCGCACCGTAACCTTCGGCCAGATACGGCCATGACGCTTGTAATCGGTACCGATGATGCAGGCCGGCACGATAGTTGCCTTCGCTTTGCTCGCCATCATCAGCGCTCCGGGCTGAGCCTTACCAAGCTCGCCGGTCTTGCTGCGCGTTCCCTCAGGGAAAATCGCCAGCACCTGACCGCTTTCCAGAATATCAATACCATGCTTGATTGCAGCACGGTCCGCGCCGCCACGGCGCACCGGGAAAGCACCCAGAATTTTATAGATAGTGCCCAGAACCGGCACAAACAGCTCTTCCTTGGCCATAAAGTGGACCTTACGGGTTGCTGCCGTACCAAGTACAGGCGGATCAAGCAGACTCAGATGGTTGCTCGCTATAACCAGCGGACCATCCTTGGGAATATTTTCTGTTCCTTCTACCTTCAATCGCAAAAAGATGGTAAAAAGAATTTTAAAGAGATTCTTCACTAAGGTATAAATCATTGTGCGCGCTCCTGCACCAGCTGTAAAATTCTATCGGTAACCTCGCTGATGCCCATATCGGATGTATCCAGAAGCAAGGCATCCTCTGCCTGACGCAGCGGACTGATAGCACGCTCGCTGTCCTGCTTGTCGCGCTCGGCAATATCCGCCTGCAGCTGCTGCAGATCAACCTGCTGACCTTTGGCCACCATTTCCGCATAGCGGCGGCGCGCTCTTTCCTCAACCGAAGCAGTAAGAAAAATTTTCAGCTGTGCGTTCGGGAATACCACCGTACCGATATCACGACCGTCCATCAGGACACCGCCTGCCTCGCCCATACGGCGCTGCTGGTCCACCATTGCCTCACGCACTGCTCCGATAGCAGCAACACGCGATACAATCGCCGTCACTTCGGAAGTACGGATAGCATCGGTAACCTCGGTACCGTCCACAAAAACACGGTTGATTTTTGCCTCCGGTTTGAAGTCAATCAGCATAGTTTTAGATAAGCCGCTGATAAAGTCCTCGTCAAAAGGTTTGCCTGTCTGCAAAAACTTCCAGGCTACGCTTCTGTACATGGCACCGGTATCAATATAGGCATAGCCTAATTTTTCGGCAGCCAGCTTCGCAATAGTGCTTTTGCCTGCACCTGCGGGACCATCAATTGCCACAACAATTTTCTTCATTCTACATAACCACACTTTATAATGTATTAGCTATCTATATAATACCATGTTTTACATGTATATGGATAGCCTAATTTAAGTCAAATTTATGAATTATTCTTCGGCAGCCGCCGCTTCGCCCGCAGCATGACCGCTGCTGAACGCTGCCTGCAGATTATAGCCGCCGGTATAACCGTCGATATCCATAACCTCGCCTGCAAAGTACAGGCCCTTGATGCGCTTGGATTCCATGGTCTTGGGGTCAATCTCCTTCACGCTCACGCCGCCTGCAGTAACGATAGCCTCTGCAATCGGACGTGTTGCGGAAATGGTGATGACAAAATGCTTCAGCGTCTGCAGCAGTCTGTGACGCTCCTCGCGCGAAACCTGGTTGATGAATTTGTTTTCATCAACGTAGGACATATCCAGCACAACGGGAATCAGTCGCTGCGGCAGCAAATCCTTCATGCCGTTGAGCACCTGCTTACGGCTGTACTGCACAAAATCGCGCTGAATGCGCGCATCTAGCTTTTCCTCGCTAAGCGCAGGCTTCAGGTCAACCTCCAGCTCTACATCCTTGCCCGCAGCCAAAGCGTCCGCGGCAAGATTGCTCAGCGAAAGCACAATGGGACCGGAAACACCGAAATGCGTAAACAGCATCTCGCCGAATTCACTGCCCAGCTTTACGCCGTCGGCCAAAAGCGTTGCCTGCACGTTGCGCAAAGACAAGCCCTGCAGGTCATCAACATAAGGATAATCGCTTTCCAGCGGAATCAGAGAAGGCTTCAGCGGCACAATCGTGTGACCCAGCTTTTTCGCCAGCTTGGCACCGCCGCCATCGCTGCCTGTGCCCGGATAGGAGGCGCCGCCCGCAGCCAGAATAACTCTGTCTGCCTCGTACACGCCGTTGACCGTACGCACGCCGTACACATGGCCTTCCTTGACCATGATATCAATAACCTTGGTGTCGGTCTGCAGCTTGCCGCCGGCCTCGGTATAAATCCTCACCAGCGTATCAACTACATCCTTCGCCTTGTCGCTTACCGGAAAAATACGGCCGCCGCGTTCAACCTTCGTCGGCAGTCCGTTACTCTCCAACAGCAATACTATATCATCATTTGAGAACCTATGTAAAGCACTATTTAAAAATCTTCCGTTTCCGGGCAGATTTTTTATGAAATCGGGTATTTCACAAGCGTTGGTAATGTTGCAGCGTCCCTTGCCGGTGATGAGCATTTTCTTGCCCGGCACACGCATTTTTTCATAAATCGTTACCTGCGCTCCGCTCCAGGCTGCAGCAATACCTGCCAACAGGCCTGCCGCGCCGCCGCCTACAATCGCAACTCGCGTCATAGCTTAGCCGCCTTTCTGAGCTGAGATAATTCCTGCTCACTCAGACTGCGGAACTTGCCGCGTCCCAGATTCTGCAGCTGCAGCGGTCCCAGCTTGATGCGCTTCAAATCACGCACCGGGAAGCCGATAGCGTCGCACATGCGGCGAATCTGGCGGTTACGTCCCTCATGGATGGTGATATCAAAAAGCGTAAATCCACGCTCATGGTCATAATCACGCAGGTTGACAATCGCCGGAGCGGTCGGGCCGTCCTCCAGCTTTACGCCCAAGCGCAGCTGGTCCAGCTTTTCCTGCGGCACAATGCCCGGAACCTTAACAAAGTAGGTTTTGTTGACTTCATGGCTCGGGTGCATCAGCGCCTGTGCCAGCGCACCGTCATTCGTCAGCAGCAACAGTCCTTCGGTATTGAAGTCCAGGCGTCCTACCGGGAAAACTCTCTCCGGCAGGTTCTGCACGAAATCGGCAATGCTGCGGCGATTTTGCGGGTCGGACATAGTGGTGACTACTCCCCTCGGCTTATAGAACATGTAATAAGCCTTGGCTTCCTGCGCAATAGGCTTGCCGTCAACGCTGATGCGTACCTTGTCGGCATCAAACTTGCAGCCCAGCTCGGTAACAACCTTGCCGTTCACGCGGACGCGACCTGCCGTAATAATTTTTTCTGCTTCGCGGCGGGAGGCAACGCCTGCTGCCGCCAGGATTTTTTGTAAACGTTCTTCCATCTATCTCAGTTTTCCTTTGCTTCTAATGTATTATCAAGCTGCAGCACCTGCTGCGCAGCCTCTGCCTCATCCTCAGGCTTCGTTTCCAGCGGCGGCAGCTCCTCCAATGAGTTCAGTCCGAACACCATCAGAAATTTTTCTGTCGTAGCATATAAAATGGGGTTGCCCAAAGCCTTTTTGCGTCCTGCCTCTGCCACCAGACCTAAGTCCAGCAGTGTATTGAGTACGCCGTCAACCTTCACGCCGCGGATGGCTTCCATCTCTGCGCGCGTCACCGGCTGCTTAAAAGCGACAATCGCCAGGGTTTCCAAGGAAGCATTCGTCAGCTTTACTTCCTTTTTGCGTCCTAAGCCCAGCAGTACATTATAGTAAACAGGCTTGGTCACCAGCTGAAAGCAGCCTGCTGTTTCACGCAGCATCAATCCCCTGCTTTCCGCCTCGTAGGACTGCTTCAGCTCCGAAACAAGCTCCCACACCTGCGGCTTATCAAGCTGCAGAAGGTCCGCAAGCTCCGCTACAGAAACAGGCTCACCTGCAGCAAACAGCACCGCTTCCAGTGCTCCTGTCATTTTGTCAAGATACATCGTTTGCTTCCTCCTGTCCCTGCTTGCCGAAGATATAAATCGGTGCAAAGCGCTGTGCTTGGCTGATAGTAATCAACCCTAGCTTCAGCAGCTCCAGTACACCCAAAAAGCAGGCTACCTTCTCGGCAGGGCTGCCTGCGGTAAAAATTTCATTCAGCATAAAGCCCTGTGGCCTGCGCTGCAGTCTTTGCAGAATATCTGCCATTTTATCCTGCACGCTGTAGGCCTGCGGCTCAATAAAGGCTGCCGGCTTGCCGTCGGGCGCAGTCGTCATGCCTGCCAAAGCCTTCAATAACTGCTGCACCGTGCAGGGAGCAACAGTACGCTCCACCAGATTGCCGAACATCGGCTCACGCTGCCAGTACATGTCAGCGCTCTGCTTCATATCCGCCAAAGCAGCAGCGGCACGCTTAATGCGGCGGTATTCCACCAGCATTTCCACCAGCTGCTGGCGCGGGTCTGCTTCCTCCTCCTCGCCCTCAGCGGATTGCTTGGGCAGCAGCATGCGCGATTTAATCTGCAGCAGCGTTGCGGCCATCACCAGAAAATCACTGGCAACCTCCATATCAAATTCGCTCATGCTGCGCAGATAGCTTATATACTGCTCCGTAACCGCAGCGATGGGAATGTCATAAATATCTACTTTATCACGCTCGATAAGGTGCAGGAGCAAATCCAGCGGACCTTCGAACGCAGTCAGCTTCAACGATAAATCAGACATGGCCTAGAACACTAAACCCAAGATACCGTTTACCAGCAGCATGTAGCCAGCGGCAAGCGGTCTGATAATCGCACCTGTAATACCGGTGAACACCAACGCAATCAGAATATAAAAGCCGTAGCGTCCAACCAGATTGTCAAATTTCCAGGCCATAGACGGCGGCAGAAGCTCCGAAAGAATCTTGGAGCCGTCCAACGGCGGAACCGGAATCAGGTTGAAGAAAGCAAACCATACATTATATAACTGCATCCACAGCAAAAAGCGGTAAACGCCATCACTCAAAAGACCGAAGCGATTTAAAAACGTCATGAAGAATGCTGCGAGAAAGCACAAAAACAGATTGGCTGCGGGACCGGCAAAGGAAACCTTCAGAATACCTTCGCGGCGGTTGCGGAAATTGCTGGGGTTAATTTCTACGGGCTTAGCCCAACCGAAGCCGGCTACCACCAGCAGAATCGCACCCAACGGGTCCAAATGTGCCATCGGGTTGAAGGTCATGCGTCCCATGTAACGCGCAGTCGGGTCACCCATGCTGTTCGCACATTGCGCATGGGCATATTCGTGTATCGTAATCGCAAACAACAGCGCAGGAATGCGATAAATCATTGTACTGAAATCGAGCATACTTTCCTCCGAGAAAAATTTATCAATAGATTTATTATACAACATCTTGTATTCCTACGTCAAAAAGAAAACGGAACCATCAGTATAAATTATGTGACAGTTCCGTAAACATTTACTTTTTTCTGCTGATTAGTTTCTTATTTGCCTGTGAATTGCGGTGCACGCTTCTCATAGAAAGCAGCAATGCCTTCCTTGCAGTCATCGGTACCCATCAGCAGCGCCTGGGTAGTTTCTTCGATTGCCAGCACCTCGTCCAGAGTCAGGTCATGGTCGTTAAGATATTTTTTCGTCAGGCTGATAGACAGCGGAGCGCTTGCTGCCAGACGTGCAGCCATAGCGTAAACCTTATCCTTCAGCTCTTCGTCTTCATAAACATCGTTCAGCATGCCAAGCTCTTTGGCAGTCGCAGCGTCAATCAAGTCACCGGTAAACATCAGCTCTTTAGCCTTCAGCACACCGATAGCCTTCGGCAGGAAATACAGACCGCCGCAGTCGGGAATCAGGCCAACCTTGGCAAAGCTCTCGCCAAAGCGTGCCTTGGCAGATGCATACACCAGGTCGCAGGCCAGCATCAGGTTAACGCCGGCACCGGCAGTAACGCCATTGATATAAGCAATAACAGGTTTAGGAATAGTAGTCAAGCGTTTGGCAACGTCGCCCACCTTAGCGATAAAGTCCTTCTTAGCAGCAACGCCTTCCAAGCCGTTCAGATAGCTCAGATCACCACCAGCACAAAATGCCTTGCCGTTGCCGGTAAGTACGATAGCACGCACCTCAGCGTCAGCAGCAGCCTTGGTAATGGCAGCATGCAAACCGTCAATCAGCGCGTCATTCATTGAATTCAGGCTCTTCGGACGGTTCATAGTAATCGTCGCAATATTGTTTTCCACAGCGTATAATACAGCTTCTTCCATGGGGAACACTCCTTTACACATGTAGTTTATATCATTAAGGATATTATAGCATAAAACCTTAAAAGCGCCTACTATTTGTCTAAAGATTTTAGCTCTTACTGCTTTCTTCGCTTTCTGCATTAAGTAAAGGTGAAGAGCGCTGCCTTTAAGGCAACACATCAAGACCATCTTTCCCTCGCCTTTCATATCACTTGCATTAATTCTATATAGGCATTTCATCTCCTAAATTCCGTGCATTTATCGCCTTTTCAAAATACTTATAAATTTTTCTAAAAAAACTGTTGACAAATAATTGCCATGCGAGTATAATAATCTTCGTTGGTTGACTTACCAACCTTAATTCCCCGATAGTTCAGCCGGTAGAACACCTGACTGTTAATCAGGGCGTCGTAGGTTCGAGTCCTACTCGGGGAGCCAAGAAGTTAAAGCTTCGAACTTTTAGAAGTTCGGAGCTTTTTGTTTTTCCCGAAATTGATTTATGATATAATAAATACACCACTAAAACCAACGAGGTATCTATACTATGACTTTGGAAAATAAATTAGGCATCACCAGCTCCGCCGAGCTGGCAACTCAGGAAGAGCGCTTAAGCAAAAAGCGTGCGTTAGAGCTTTTCGAAAGCGGTATGCTGCACAAGCTGGAGGCCGGCACCTTCAAAACGCTGCAGACGATTCATAAGCAGCTTTTTATGGATATTTACGATTTTGCAGGCAAGGTCCGTTCTGTAAACATTGCCAAGGGTGGCTTCCGTTTTGTTCCGGCCATGTATCTGCTCGATGCGCTGAAGCAGATTGAGCGTATGCCGCAAAGCACTTTCGACGAAATCATCGAAAAATATGTTGAAATGAATGTCGCCCACCCTTTCCGTGAGGGCAACGGCCGCAGTACGCGCATCTGGCTTGATCTTATTTTGAAGAAAGAGCTGCAGTTGGTTATTGATTGGAGCAAGGTTAATAAGGAAGATTATCTTTCCGCTATGGAGCGCAGCCCGATTAAGGACCTGGAAATCAAGTTTCTCTTAAAGAACGCCCTGACCGAGCATATTAATGACCGCGAGGTTTATATGAAGGGTATTGATGCAAGCTATATGTACGAAGGCTACGAAGAATTCAAAACGAAAGATTTATAAGCACTTGCTTGCCAATCGCCTCAGTTGTAGCAATGCAGCTGAGGTTTTTTGTTATTCTTTTAGTAATCCATCATCAATCTTCCTTGCATACTAAAAATTTAATTGATATAATAGAAAAAGCTGAAAATTATATAAAAGGAGATTCTGTTTATGACAAACAACCATTCCAAGGGGCGTGCCATCGCTCTGCTGCCTATCGCAGTTTTTTTGCTGTTCTTTATAGGCTCAGGCCTGATTACCGGGGATTTTTACAGCATGCCTGCGATTGTAGGCTTTTTAATTGCTTTAATCATAGCCTTCCTGCAAAACAAAAAGCTCAGCTTTGTGCAGAAGCTGCGCCTTGCTTCTACCGGCGTAGGTGATGAAAACATTCTCACCATGTGCCTCATCTTCCTTGCCGCAGGTGCCTTTTCCGGCGCTGTCCGCGCTGCCGGCGGTGTAGAAAGCACCGTCAACCTCGGCCTTTCCATTCTGCCGGGCAACATGGCGGTTGCAGGCCTTTTCGCTATCGGCTGCTTTATTTCCATTTCTATGGGTACTTCCGTAGGCACTATTACCGCACTTGCTCCGATTGCTGCAGGCATCAGCGACAAAACCGGCTTCCCTATGGCTATCTGCGCCGGTGCCGTAGTCTGCGGTGCAATGTTCGGTGACAACCTTTCTATTATTTCCGATACCACTATTGCTGCTGTTAAAACACAGGGCTGCGATATGCGCGACAAGTTCCGCGAAAACTTTAAAATCGTCCTGCCGGCAGCAATCATCACTCTTGGTCTGTTCTACTTCCTGGGCAACACCAACGAATATCAGGTCAACGGCAACCTCGATTACAGTCTGATAAAGGTTCTCCCCTATCTGTTCGTTTTAATCGGTGCCGTAAGCGGTGTAAACGTTTTCGTTATTCTCATCATCGGTACTGTGCTCAGTATGCTGGTAGGCCTCGGAACAGGCATGTTTACTGCTACCAAAATGTTTACCCACGTTGGCAACGGCATTATGTCTATGTATGACATCACCGTTATTTCTATCATCGTGGCCTGCATCATTACCCTGATTAAGGAATACGGCGGTATTGATTTCGTACTAAACTTCATCAAGAGCCGCATCAGCAGCACCAAAGGCGGTGAGCTGGGTATTGCAGCTCTCGCTCTGCTTGTTGATATCTGCACCGCGAACAACACTGTTGCGATTGTTATGGCAGGTCCTATTGCCAAGGATATCAGCGAAGAGTTCGGCGTAACTCCTCGCCGCAGCGCCTCTTTGCTGGATATGTTCAGCTCCATGGGTCAGGGACTTATCCCCTACGGCGCACAGCTTCTGGCTGCGGCAAGCCTCACGGGACTTACCCCCTTCGCCATCATCCCCTACTGCTTCTATCCGCTGCTGATGGGTATCAGCGGACTGATCTTCATCTTCATCAAGAATAAAGACTAAAAAATCAAGCCGTACGACTATAAATTTACTGTAATAGTAAAAATCAAGCCGTACGGCTTTTTTCATGCTTTAAAAACTACATCTCCCCACACAAAAAGCCTGAGCAAACGCCCAGGCTTTTGTTATAGCTTATTATTTTTCAAACGGGAATTTGTACTGAGTCAGGCCCAGCTCATCTCTGAGCTGAATGAACTCCTTCTGAATGGATTCGCCAACCGGTACACCCTTCTCTTTTCTATCCAGCCAAGCCATGTATTCCTTCTCGCCGGCAGTATAGATGCGTTCCTGACCGGGAGCCTTGGTGGAATTACGCAGACCGCGGCAGATATCGCCAGCAGTTTTCTTGAAGGTGTCAACGCCCATGAAGAACGCCGGGTTGATAACGAAGAAGAAGTGGCCCAGATGATACATAGCATTGTTGCCGTTTTCATCCTTGCCGGACAGTGCCTTCATGAAAGGACCGCCTGCCAGTGCGGAGGACAGAATCTCTACGATAGTAGTGAAGCCGTAGCCCTTGTAGCCGCCGGTTTCTTCGCCCAGACCGCCCAACGGCAGCAGCGCAACATTGCCTGCACGCATTTCCTTCAGGATGGTAGCGGATTCGGTCATAGTGCCGCCGTCCTTTGCAACTACCAGACCTGCCGGAGTATCCTTGCCCTGTCTAGCATAGAACTCAATCTTACCGTTTTGGATGATGCTGGTTGCGCAGTCAAAGTTGAACGGGAACTCCTCATCGGTAGGCATAGTAAAGGTCAGTGGGTTGGTGCCCATCATCGGCTCAACACCGAAGGTAGGAGCAACGGAAGGTCTTGCGTTGGTACCGGAAATACCGATCATGCCTGCCTTTTCAGCCATAGTGGTCCAGTAGCCTGCAATGCCGTAGTGAGTAGAATTAAAGATGGTGCCGCCGGCCATACCGTACTTGGAAGCCTTTTCAATCAACATTTCCATCATCTTATGGGAAGCAACCATGCCCATGCCGTTATGAGCATCCATAACTACAGTACAAGGAGTATCCTTGACAATTTCAATTTCGGTTTTCGGCAGCAGGGTGCCGTTTTTAATACGATCCAGATAAATAGGCTTGAAGCGGTTGCAGCCGTGGCTTTCAATACCGCGTCTATCGCTTTCCAACAGAACGTCTGTACAAATGCGTGCATCCTCTTCGGGAACGCCGTATTTAACAAATACGTCTACCATAAAATCGTGGACTAAGTCCCAGCTTACAAAGGGTCTTGTTTCTTCCATGCTGTTTCCTCCTTGAAGAAAATTTTTTCAATTCATAATAATATTGCTTTCGCACTACATATAGTATACCTCATTACTCCATAATTGTACAGTATTGCTTTTACGGCTACACTTAGCGCCTGTTACAAACGCTGATGTCAAAAAATCTATTTTATCCTTAGGCATACCCACCTATAAAAAAATACCGTGCAGACCTCAGCGTCATAGCCACAGAAGCCTGTACGGTATTATATATTTTTGTTAACCCTGCTCTGCTCCGTCCGCAGTAAAGGCAACCGATGCCTTAGCCTCCAGCTCCTTCGTGCTGCCGTCAGCATTATGCCACAGGATTTTCTTGCTCAGCGAGCCGTTTGTTACAAGGCCAGTCGCATCAAAGGAGATGTCTGTACCGCTCTTGAATTCAACAAAACCGGCGCTTTCATCCTGCAGGTTGTGCTGCCAGCCAAGCGGACGCAGCTTCGTTGCCTCCGCCAGTGTACCGGTTATAACCCTGCCATTTGTATCAAAGGTCAGCAGATTGTCATTTTTAAAGCGCACAAAGCCGTAGCCGTTATCGCTCAGCTGCAGGATAACGTCATTATCAATCACACCGCTGAGCACAGTGCCGTCCTTGGCAAAGATCACGGACTTATTGCCCATGTAGCGCACATGACCGTCGGCAGGAATCACCAGCCCCGGGCGGTACGGATGGTAGAAGAAGCGCGGCGGGAAGAACGGCGCACTCCGCTCCACATAATAATAATTGCTCGCCAGGCTCTTCCATCCTGCAGGACGCAGATAGGTGGCACTCGCCAGCACGCCCTCGATTACCTGACCGTCATCATTGAGCTTTACAACAGTATTCTTCTTGAACTTGATATCGTCCGCTACCGTCCAGCCCTGCGGCACCAGCTTGGTATCCTTGTCTAAGGTTATGGTTTTATCAGCAAGAGCTATGTTAGCGCCTACAAGCACTAAGGCAGCTAATAGTAAGGCTGTAAATTTACGCATGATAATCACCTCATTTACACTTTCTAAGCATATTATAGCATAGGTTACTAAAAGAAAATATAAAACTATTGTGAATTAAGTGTGGAGGTGATGGGGGGGTATTCTTCTATTTACTATTCACCCCTGCTACGCTATAATATAATTAAATAAGCTCATTGAAAGGAGTTGTGCGCCTATGTGTACCAACAAGCATTACTACTGCATGTTCAACGGCATTACAGTCACTACCAGCTACATTATAGATGAAGAATACAAGGAATATATTTGCGTAAGATTTGAACGTCCCAACAATAATAATGGTTTTGATTTCGCTGAAATTATTATGCCTGACAAAAAGTTTATCAAGGCTTTTGGCTTTAGTGAGGACGAGATTTATTGGATTGAGAGTTTTGCAGCGGATAATCTTTTACTTATGTGGGAAATGGCAAAGGAGAGTAAGCAAATTGCCTAAAATATTAGCAGGTTTCTTAGGGTATGTGTTTTATTTTTGGGATTAAGGTTGCCATTAAACCACAGTAAAATCCAAAACACTCTCCGCAACCCCTTCAGGTTTGACAAAAAACAAGATAAAACGTATAATAAACATAAAGAGACAACTGGTTGTGGAAAGCCGGTTCTCCTCATTGTTTAAAAGTTAGAAAGAAACCGTCTTACCGCTAGGCGGTTTTTTTCATGCCGTAATTACTTAAGATACGTAAGGATCAGCACGACCAGAGTTGCGAAAGCAATCATCATAGATAACGCTTCGAAAACAGTCATAACATCACCCCCACTCTCTAGGGAGTAAGAAAACCGACTACCAGTTGTCTCAAAATGTATTATAACATAATACTTAATTTTTGAGAATACACCTAAAAAGGTGTGTTTTTTATTTTAAGCATATTTAAAAACAAAGATACCAGATTCTATCCCAGCCTCTTTTATATCAAATGAATTGTACTACTGTACCCATTAATCTACTATATTTCCCGTCGCTAATTGCTTTGACGTAAATTATAGCATGACCTTTCATTGCTAAAGCCTTGGTTTTCAGTTTAATGAGTTCAACTTCCCAATCTTGCGTACTGTCTCCTAAAGAACCATCTGAGAAAATGATTCCCATAATAGAATATTCTTCTTTTAAGTCGCCGGTTGTTGTAACAATAGAATCATAATCTGTTTCAGGATTTTTGTTTGAACTAAACCATCCCATTTGCTGCACTCCTTTGTTCTTATGGTGAAGTTAGCTACATTATATTATTTTGTTGCGTTAAAAGCAAATGTTTTTTCATAGAAATCGTTTTGTAAAGAATCTGCATTTTTATTCTTTTGAATGTTTCATTATTTATAATGAAAGGCTCAGATTTTCGAGTGATTTAATGTGAGACAAGATTGTATGAGTTGAGTGGAAGAATTTTTTATAATCGTTCAAATTATTTTTAAAACTACAACAATGTATATAAATAAAATCCTATTGCAGACTAACTCAGAACATCTGCAATAGGATTTTACGCTTATTTCATATTAAATTATGCAACAGCGCCGGCTTTCCCCTTACTTGCTCAGGTACTCGTCAATAGCAGCTGCAGCCTTCTTGCCTGCGCCCATAGCGCTGATTACGGTTGCAGCACCGGTTACGATATCGCCACCGGCGAATACGCCCGCAATAGAGGTAGCACCTGCCTCGTCAGCAACGATGTTACCGCGCTTGTTGACCTCCAGATCAGGGGTAGTCTGCTTAATCAGCGGGTTCGGGCCCTGGCCAATAGCCATAACTACCATGTCAACGTCGAGCACATACTCGCTACCTGCGATAGCTACAGGGCTGCGACGGCCGCTGGCATCCGCTTCGCCCAGCTCCATCTTAATACACTTCAGGCCGTTAACCCAGCCTTTTTCATCGCCCAGAATAGCAACCGGATTGTTCAGCAGGCGCAGCTCAATGCCTTCTTCCTTAGCATGGCCGATTTCTTCCTTACGCGCGGGCATTTCTTCCTCGCTGCGGCGGTACACGATATATACCTGCTCCGCGCCAAGGCGCTTCGCAGTACGCGCTGCGTCCATAGCTACGTTGCCTGCGCCAACGATAGCAGCCTTCTTGCCAACGTATACAGGTGTAGCGTAGTTCGGGAATTCATAAGCCTTCATCAGGTTTACACGCGTCAAAAATTCGTTGGCGGAATATACGCCGTTGAGGTTTTCGCCGTCAATCTGCATAAAGTGCGGCAGACCGGCGCCGGTACCAACGTAAACAGCGCTGAAGCCTTCCTCCTCCATCAGCTCCTTGATAGTGAAGGTGCGGCCGATAACAGCGTCAACTACAATCTTTACGCCCAGCTTTTTCAGTGCGGAGATTTCATGCTGTACGATTTCCTTCGGCAGACGGAACTGCGGAATGCCGTACATCAGCACGCCGCCGGCAGCATGCAGCGCTTCGTACATAGTTACATCATAGCCCATTTTTGCTAAATCGCCGGCACAGGTCAGGCCGCTGGGGCCGCTGCCTACTACGGCAACCTTCTTGCCTTTGCGTTCTGCCGGAGCTTCCACATCGTTATCCAAACCATGCTCACGCGCATAGTCGGCAACAAAGCGCTCCAAGCGGCCGATAGCGACAGGCTCGCCCTTGATACCCAGCACACATTTGCCCTCGCACTGGTTTTCCTGCGGGCAGACACGGCCGCAGACAGCAGGCAGTGTGCTCTTTTGCTTAAGGATTTTATAAGCCTCGGCAAAGTTTTCCTGTGCAACCTCATGGATAAACTTAGGAATATCAATATTAACCGGGCAGCTGCCTACACAACGCGGTTTGGGGCAGTTTAGGCAACGCTGTGCCTCGTCTACCGCCATTTCCTTAGTGTAGCCAAGTGCTACCTCCTGAAAGTTTTTGTTACGCACATCAGCCGGCTGTTCCGGCATAGCATTTCTCATTCCTCCACGCATTTGCAATGACCTCCACAGCTATATTCCAGTGCTTCCTGGTCCTTGTACATCTGCTGACGCATTACCAGGTTCGCAAAATCTACCTCGTGAGCATCAAACTCCGGTCCGTCTACACAGGCAAATTTGTTCTCGCCGCCAACCATTACACGGCAGCCGCCGCACATGCCGGTGCCGTCTACCATGATGGTGTTGAGGCTGGCCGTAGTTTTAACGCCGAACGGTTTGGTGGTCGCTGCCACGTTTTTCATCATGATAACAGGGCCGATGGCCAATACCAGGTCAACCTTTTCGCCTGCCTCCAGCATTTCACGCAGCGGGTCGGTTACAAAGCCCTTGCGGCCTGCACTGCCGTTATCGGTGGTCAAAATCAGCTCGTCGCTGATAGCAGCCATTTTATCCTGCCAGATTACCAGATCCTTATCACGCGCACCGATGATGGAGATAACCTTGTTGCCCAGCTCGTGATATGCACGCGCGATGGGATAAACAGGCGCAACGCCGATGCCGCCGCCAACTACTACAACAGTACCGAACTTGCCCATCTCGGAAGGATGTCCCAGAGGACCTACTACGTCGAGAATATCATCACCCTCGTTAAAGGTGTCGCACAAGTGCTTGGTGGTGTTGCCCACCGCCTGCACAATTAAGGTGATATAGCCTTTTTCACGGTCAAAATCCGCAATAGTCAGAGGAATACGTTCGCTGTATTCGTCAGTGCGGATGATAACAAACTGTCCCGGATGGCATTTGTGTGCCACCAGCGGCGCGTCTACGACGAACTCGTAAACAGCAGGTGCTAAATTTGCTTTGGTAATGATTTTAGCCATTTTCTTGCTTTTCTCCTTTTGCTGCTAATTGCTATTTATTCAAAAGCTTTCTGGTGCAAGCCTCAGCTTCCGCATAAATCTTTTCTTCGTCAAAGGTCAGCAGCTTGCCAGCTTCCACAACCTTTTTGCCTGCTACGAAAACAGTGTCGGCGTCGGTGCTGCTTGCTGCATAAACCAGCTGGGACAGCTTATTGTGACGCGGATACCAGTAAGGCTTATGCATATCCCACAGTACGATATCTGCCTGCTGACCTGCCTCCAAAAGTCCGGTATCGGCAAAGCCCAAAGTTTTGGCACCGTCAACGGTTGCCATCTCCCACGCTTTTTTAGCAGGAACAACGAGCGGATCAAAGGTTGTTGCCTTATGCAGCATTGCGGCAGCACGGCATTCCTCCAGCATATCCAGATTGTTGTTGCTGGATGCGCCGTCCGTGCCCAGGCCAACGCAAATGCCCTTGTTCAGCATTGCCGCTACCGGTGCGATACCACTTGCCAGCTTCAGGTTGCTCTGCGGGTTGTGTGCTACACGCACGTGCTTGGCAGCCATGATATCCATATCCTCGTCTGTCAGGTGTACACAGTGTGCAGCAATGGTACCAAGCTCAAACATGCCCAGCTTATCCATCAGCTGAATCGGCGTCATGCCATGCTCTTCGACAACGGTATCAACCTCAAATTTAGTTTCGCACAGATGCATCTGGATTTCTGCCTTGTTGGCAGCAGCCTCGGCAATAACCTTTTCCAGATAATCTACTGGGCAGGTATAAGGAGCGTGCGGACCGTAGGTGATGCGGATACGGCCGTTGTCGTAGCCCTGCCAGTTCTTCGCCAGCACAGTGTTTTCAGCCAGCTTTACGTCCTTGTCCGGCGCTACGCCGATCAGGCCGCGGCTGAGGTTAGCGCGGATACCGGTTTCGGCGCAGGCACGCGCAACGTCCTCCATGAATGCGTACATATCGGCAAAGCAGGTAGTACCGCCCTTCAGCATTTCTACGATGCCCAGCATTGCGCCCCAGTAGATGTCATTGGCATCCATCTTGTCCTCAATCGGCCAGATTTTGTTTTGCAGCCAATCCATAAGCGCCATATCATCCGCATAGCTGCGCAACAGTGTCATAGAAACGTGGCCGTGGGTGTTGACCATGCCGGCAGTAGCCAGCTTGCCCTTGCCGTCCACGATTTCGTCGGCAGCAAAGTCTGCAGGCACGTCCTTGCCTACATAAACAATCTTATTATCTTCAACGGCGATGTTCTGCATTTCACCGTTCGGAGTATGCAGAAGCTCGATATTCTTAATCAGTAGCTTAGCCAAAAGATTTCACTTCCTTGGTATATTGGTATAAATTAAGTCCTGCCTCCCTGTTTAATGCTTAGGGAGGCAGATGACAGTGATATTATTGTTTTCTAATCCTCGCCCTGCTGACGTTTGGAGTAATGCTTTTCATAAAAATCATGCATCACATCCACGTCCTCACAGCTCAGCTCGTACACCTTGTTGCCGGTGCCTGCACAGATTACGGCAATCTGCGCCGCCTTTTCCAGAATTTCGGCAGCAAGCAGTGCCTCTGCCAGGTTCTTGCCCCAGCACACAGCGCCATGGTTGGCCAGCAGCACAGCCTTTTTGCCGTTCAGCGCGCGCACGGTGTTCTCCGCCAGCTCCTGCGTACCGCAAAGAGCGTACTCAGCGCACTCCACCCTGCCGCCGATAATCTGCACGATATCCTCGATAATCGCCGGCACTCCCTGATGCATAGCCGCAAGCGCACTGGCATAAATGCTATGCGTATGGATTACGGCACCTGCCTCGGGATAGGCGTTGTAAATGGCGGTGTGCACCTTCAGTTCGGAAGAAGGAATGTGCTTGCCTTCAACAACTTCGCCATCACGGTTGATAATGACAACGTCCTCAGGCATCAGCGTTTCATAACCGTGGCCGGAGGGTGTGATAGCAATATTCTGCGCGTCAATACGGCAGCTGATGTTGCCCCAGGAGCCTGCGACGAGCTTTTTTTCAATCAGCGCATGGCCTGTTTCCACAATGGCGGCACATGCACTTTCTTTAGCAAATAACTGCGTTTCCATGATTATTCGGCAGCCAGATATGCCTTCTGCTCTTCGCTCAGGGTGTCGATGCCTGCGCCCATAGCCTGCAGCTTCAGAGCAGCGATTTCGGTGTTCAGCTCTTCCGGCAATACATACAGTTTGTTTTCCATTGCTCCCTTATGGTCGAGCAGGTATTTCATAGCCAGGAACTGCATAGCGAAGGACAGGTCCATGATTTCAATCGGGTGACCGTCGCCGCAAGCAAGGTTAACCAGACGGCCTTCGCCCAGCAGGTTCAGCTTACGTCCGTCAGCCATGGTGTAGGTCATGATATTTTTGCGTACTTCATACGGAGCAACTACGGAAAGCTCCTCCAGATGATGTTTGTTGATTTCTACGTCGAAGTGGCCTGCGTTGCACATAACAGCGCCGTTCTTCATAACCTCCATATGCGGTTTGGTGATTACGTCCTTGCAGCCGGTTACGGTTACAAAGATATCGCCGTGTTTTGCAGCCTCCTGCATCGGCATAACGCGGAAGCCGTCAAATACTGCTTCAATACCTTTAATCGGATCAACCTCGGTAACGATAACGTTAGCGCCCAAGCCTTTGGCACGCATAGCAACGCCCTTACCGCACCAGCCATAGCCTGCAACAACAACAGTTCTGCCTGCTACGGACATGTTGGTGGTACGCATGATGCCATCCCAGGAGGATTGGCCGGTACCGTAACGGTTATCAAACAGATACTTGCAGTAAGCATCATTAACGGCAATCATCGGGAATGCCAGATGACCTGCTGCAGCCAGAGCCTTCAGACGATGTACGCCGGTGGTGGTTTCCTCGCTGCCGCCCATCAGGTTAGGAATCAGGTCACGACGTTCACCGTGCAGCATATTAACCAAATCGCCGCCGTCATCAATAATCAGCTGCGGTTCGCTCTTTAAAGCCTCGCGCAGATACGTATCATATTCTTCGTTAGTGCAGCCATGGGTTGCGAAAACGGTAACGCCGCTGTCAACCAGTGCTGCGGCAATTTCGTCCTGAGTGGAAAGCGGGTTGCTGCCGGTAACAACAACATTAGCGCCTGCGTTCTTCAGCACGAGTGCCAGATAAGCGGTTTTTGCTTCCAGGTGAATGGTTACAACCATGTTGATGCCTTGGAAAGGCTTAGTTTTGCTGTATTCATCGTTCAGATGGTTCAGCAGAGGCATATATTCCTTTGCCCACGCGATACGTTGATGACCTAACGGTGCCAATTTGATGTCTTTAATAATGCTTTGCATAAATCTAAAAATCCTCCTTTAATATATGCTCTTTAGTATTGTAAAAGAGCCTGCAATTTCTTAATACTTTCTGTATACGGCGCTTTGAGTACGCCATGCTCGGTAATAATGCCGGTAATAAGCTCTGCCGGTGTCACGTCAAACGCAGGGTTAAACACTGCTACGCCCTCAGGCGCAGTCTGCTCGCTGCGGAAATGACGTACCTCGTCGGCCTTGCGCTCCTCAATAGGAATCTGCGCACCTGTAGCAATGGAAAAATCAAAGGTGCTCGTCGGCGCGGCGATATAAAACGGAATCCCATGTGCCTTCGCCGCCAGTGCTACGCCATAGGTGCCGATCTTGTTCGCCGTGTCGCCGTTGGCCGCAATTCTGTCGGCACCGACAACAACAGCGTTCACACCCTTCGTGCGCATGGTCCACGCTGCCATATTATCGGTAATCAGCGTAACCGGGATGCCGTCCTCAAACAGCTCAAACGCCGTTAAGCGCGCACCCTGCAGCAGCGGACGTGTTTCGTCGGCATAAACCATCTTCAGCTTGCCCTGCGCGTAGGCACTGCGGATAACGCCCAGCGCTGTGCCCCAACCGCAGGTTGCCAGTGCGCCTGCGTTGCAGTGCGTTAGCACTACGGCAGCGTCAGGCAGCACAGCAGCGCCGTATTCGCCCATACGCTTATTCATGGTGATATCGTCCGCATAAATCTGCTCGGCCTTCTCCTCCAGCGCCTTGATAATCGCCGCAGGTGACTTGTCCTCGCCGTTCAGGCGCACAGCCAAAGCGTATTGCAGATTTGCCGCCCACGCCAGGTTTACCGCCGTCGGACGCGCAGTAATCAGATCTGCGCGCACAGCATCCAGCGCACCCAAAAAGTCCGGCTTGTCCGCGACCTCGCGCGCACCCAGCACCATAGCGAAGGCAGCGGCAGCGCCGATGGCCGGTGCACCGCGCACCTCCAAGCGTTCAATCGCCACTTTCACGCGCTTGTAATCCACGCAGGTAATCCATTCTATCTTTTGCGGCAGCAGAGTCTGGTCCAGCAGCACCAGGCTCCCCTGCTCCCAACGCATAGTTTCTACCATAACAACCTCTTACAGCTTAAAGCCGCCAAACTCCTGCATAGCGTGATGGCAGTTGCACTTCGCCTCAGTCGGCTCTTCATAAGCGATGAAGGACAGAATCAGCTTTTCCATATTCTTAATGCTGAGTGCCATAGCGTCGCAAACCTCTTTATGGGAAAGCGGTGTCGGGGAAATACCGGCTGCCATATTGGTAACGATAGAGCAGTTGGTGTAGCACATCTCTGCCTCACGCGCCAGAATAGACTCAGGCATATTGGTCATGCCAACCAGGTCACCGCCCATCATAGCGAACATCTTGATTTCGGCAGCACTTTCAAAGCGTGGGCCTTCGGTGCAAACATAAACGCCGTGCTTATGGAAGGTAATATCCGTTTTCTCCAGGCATTTGATAACCTTCTCGCGCAGAGTCGGGCAATACGGATAGGTGAAATCGCAGTGCGCTACACCACGCTCGGGGGAATCGTAGAAGGTGTTGATGCGGCTCTTGGTGAAGTCCAGCACGTTGTCGCAAACTACGAAGTGACCTGCCTTCATCTCCGGGTTGAGGGAACCAACTGCGGTAGTAGCAAAAATTTCCTCTGTGCCCAAGCTCTTCATAGCCCAGATGTTGGCACGGTAGTTTACCTTGTGGGGCGGCACGGAATGGTCTACGCCGTGACGGCTCACGAAAACAACCTGATTACCGCTCATTGTGCCGATGTTGCACAATGCTTTACCAAACGGTGTTTCTATAATCTTTTTTTCGAATCCCTTCAGGGTATCGGGATTATCAATACCGGTTCCGCCAATGATAGCAATTTTACGCATATGCTTTGCCTCCTTTATAGTTAAATGTGATAATGAAAACTGTTTGCTGAAGTATGTTATTACGCATAATATCTATGCAGATTCTCCACACTTTTTCTATTATATAATACCATAAATAAGGCATAATTTAAAGAGTAAAGAAAAAGCACTCTCGCATTAACCGCAAAAGTGCTTAATCTGTTTATCTGACTTTATTTTGCTTTCCCTACAAGCTCCAGCAGCTCCTGCGGGCTTGCAATCACAAAATCCGGCCTGCCCTCCTCCAGCAGCTTCTCCCAACCAAAGGCGGTATAGCGCACGGCAACGGTTTTCGCCCCCGCACTACGTCCGCTCTGCAAATCGAAGGGACTGTCGCCGACGCACAGGCACTCCTCCGGCTTCACTCCCAGCTTGGCACACGCCGCCAGCATCGGCTCAGGATGCGGTTTGCTCTCCTTTGTATCGCCCAGGGCAACAGTCGCATCAAAATACGGCGTCAGCTGCAGGCAGTCCAGCCCACGGCGCAGCATCGGCGGCTTCTTGGAGGTGACCACCGCCAGCTTAATGCCCTGCGCCTTCAGCTGCTCCAGTGTTTCCTTCACGCCAGGGATAGAACGAATCATATCATCGTGATGCGCGTTATTATATTCTCTGTAAGCGTCGCGCATAGTCTCCACCAGCTCCGGCTTACCGGAAAGCGCAATCATTGCCTCCGGCAACGGCAGGCCGAAGGTAGCGACAATCTTCTCGCGCTCCGGAGTAAAGCCAAGCACCTCCCGGCAGGTGTGCTCAAAGGTGGCAATAATCAAATCTATGGTATTGGCAATAGTGCCGTCAAAATCAAAAAGTATTCCCTTAATCTGCATCTTCATATCCTCTCCGCTCTTTTAGCTCATCTTCATAAAATTTGCATAAGCACAATAAACTTATTATATCATGTTTACCTGCCTTTGCGCACTAAAAAAGCACTCCCGCTTACGCAGAAGTGCTTATAAAGCTTATTTTTCGTCCTTTTTCGCAAAGACTACTTCCTTAGGACCGTCGTTTACTGCGTCCTCGGGAATAATTACATCGTCGAAGCTGATGCCGCGGGTATGCAGCGTATGGCTCCACTCATGGTCATGGCGATGCCACCAGCCAAGGGCTGTAATAGGAATCCAGCTGTAAATAAACAGCGGATAAAGCAGCAGATACATCCAGGACTTGAAGGAAGCGCGGATTTTCCACAGTACCGCTACCGGGAAAATATACTGGCCGATACCAACCAGAGTCCAAACCTCTACCGGAATAATGGTATACAGGATATTGGTGTAGAACGGATAGAAGTTATAAATATAGCTGCAAAGCACAAAGAACGTGGAAATCATCAGGAAGTACGGCTGAATGAGGTTCACAGAGCAGTCCAGCATGACGATATTGCGTGTCTTGATTGCTTTTTTGATCATCGGGATGAGATAGCGGTCCGCAACGTCAAAGTGGCCCTGCGACCAACGCTTACGCTGGTTCCAGGTCTGCTTGAAGGTCAGCGGCTTTTCATCATAAATGATTGCATCATGCGCCCAGGTTGTAGGAATGCCTTCCATCATTGCCTGAATGGTGAACTCCATATCCTCGGTCAGGCAGGTTGCACGCCAGCCGTAACGCTTCAGCACCTCGGTGTCAAAGCACATGCCGGTACCGCCAAGGCAGCAGGAAAGGCCCATGTTGTACTTTGCCAGGCTCCATACATGGTTAACAATCCAGAAGGAAATTGCAAATACGCCGCTTACCCAGGTATCAGTCGGGTTTTTGGCATCCATATAGCCTTGGATAATGCGTTCGCCGTTGCACAGACGGCTGTTCATCTCCTGCAGGAAGTTGGGATGCACCAAGTTATCGGCATCGAAAACGCAAACCGCATCATATTTCTTATCCAGCTTGAACAGTCTGTCGAACATCCACGCGAGGGCAAAGCCCTTGCCCTTACCGGTTTCGCTGAAGCGCTCATGCACCAGCGCGCCGGCCTTGCGTGCAACCTCCGCTGTTTTGTCCGAGCAGTTGTCCGCAACAACATAGATATCATATAAAGCGTCATTGTAATTCAGACGGCGCAGGTTATCTACTAATTGAGCAATAACACGTTCCTCGTTATGCGCGCAGGCAATCAAGGCAAAGGTTTTGCTTTCATTATATATCTTAACTTCCTTCTTCTTGCCGAACAGGCCGAACCAAGAAACAAAAAAATAGTAGAGCGTAAAAAATATAATCAATAGCTGCAAAGGTATCATGATTATATCAAAAGCTGTATACATCAAAAATCTCCTTTACTCCCCTAACGGCAAATTATTTGTTCTTACCTGTAAGAGCACGGTAAACATGGTTTACAATGCCTGCCAGCGTATAGGTGAACATTGCTACAAACGGCCACGCACCGGGACGCTCGTACAGCATTACGGCACCGACAATTACGGCAATGATTACAGGCAGGCGATACATAGGATTGCCCTTGCCCTTGAAATCCGGGAATTTAACCTCGCTGTACATGATGCAGGCAATTACCAGAGTAACTGCTGCCAGCACAGCCGGAGCAAACTGATAACCGGAAACAACATATGTTGCCAAGAAGCAGGCACCAGCCGGAATAGGCATGCCCTGGAAATAACCGTGTACAACACCGGTGTTGCAGTTGAAGCGTGCCAGACGCAGGCAGCCGCCGACAGCAAAGAGTGCAGCAATAACCTGACCTACAAGGCCCAAATCCTGCAGACCATACATATAAATCATGATGGCAGGCGCAACGCCGAAGGAGCACATGTCGCAAAGAGAATCCATCTCTTTGCCGAAGTCACCGCCGCCAACGCCGAGAGCGCGGGCAGCACGGCCATCCATAGAGTCAAAAAGTACAGCGATTACGATGAAAACGGGGGCAAGGAAGAAATCACCCTCGATAGTTTTAAAGATAGACAGCACACCGAAAATAAGGCTCGCAGAGCTGATGCTGTTCGGAATCAGACGACGCCAGTTCATTGTTCTTTAACCCTCCCCACTACGGTAATACCGCCAACAACCTTATCACCCTTCTTAACGGTGATTTCAACATTTCTGGGCACAACCAGCTCCGTGCTGGAGCCGAATTTAATCATGCCGTAGGTTTCGCCCTGTTGGAGCTTGGTGCCTACAGTTACCCAGGAAACGATGCGGCGTGCCAGCAGACCAGCAATCTGGATTACCAGGAAGCGCATACGGCCGTTATCCATACCGATAGCATGACGCTCGTTTTCAAAGGAAGCGTTTTTCTCATACGCAGGCACGAACTGACCGCAGGTATAGCGCTGATATTTGATTTCGCCATCGAGCGGCGCACGGTTGGTGTGTACGTTGAATACGGAAAGGAAGATAGTTACCTTAATCGCAGGCTCGTTGAGATATTCATCATCAAAAATTTCATCTACACCCATTACCGTACCGTCTGCAGGCGAATACAGGATGTTGGGATCATAAGGCGTAACGCGGTGAAAATCGCGGAAGAAGTAGGCAAAGTATAACGCCAGCACTACGGGGATTACGGCCCACACAGCGCCGAAGAAATAATATACTATTGCAGCCACCAACAGAGAAACACCAACATAAATATAACCATCTTTTACAATAAACATATAAAGCCTCGCTTTCCTGCGAATATTTCTTTTAATCTAAAACTTCATATCAGCAAACAACCTTGAACTGACTGTGCAGTCTGTTTTTTCGCAGACATAAAAAGTGATGGAATGCTACTTCCATCACTTTATTATAATACACCAACCTGCTTTTGTCTACATAAGTGTAAAATTCTTAGCACTTTCGGCAAGCACAGTATTTTTCAGTCTATATCAGAACTTGGATGCCATTACCTTGATAACAAACTTAGGCAGCGCCATCATACGCATAAAACGGCTGGGCTGCTTGTACAGGCGGAAGGCCCATTCCAAGGAAGCATCCTGCATCCATTTCGGTGCGCGCTCCATTTTGCCTGCGAGTACGTCAAAGCTGCCGCCGATGCCCATCAGAATTTTTGCGTTCAGCTCCGCGCGGTGTGCCACCAGCCATTTTTCCTGCTTGGGTGCGCCCAAGGCAACGAAAAGCATGTCTGCGCCGCTGGCGTTGATATCCGCAATAATCTGCGGCACATCTTCATCCTTAAAGTAACCGTTGTGGCAGCCTACTACCTGTACTCCCGGATAAAGTTCCTCGGCCTTCGCCTTCGCAGCTTCGGCAACGCCAGGGCTACCGCCAAAGAAGTACGCCTTGTAGCCCTTGTGCGCCGATAAATCCAAAAGCTCGTTGTACAGGTCAAAGCCTGCTACACGCTCCGGCACCTTGTAGCCAAGGTGTCTGCCTGCCCACACGGCACCGGCACCGTCAGGCAGCACCAGCTCCGCATCCTCGCAGATTATTTTTTTGTATTCTGCGTTTTCCTGGCACATCATGATGATTTCGGCATTTGCGGTAACAACAAAAGTCTGCTCCTTGGCGAGCATTCTTTCTTCAAGCGTTTTCACTGCCTCCTGCATAGTCATTGCGTGTATAGGCACGCCTAATATTTTAATCGGGTCTTGCATATGTTTTGCCCCCTCTTTTCTGCATAATAATACTACTATTGTACACTACTTTAACGATTATTTCAAATCTGTATAAGAAAAAGCGAACCCTCAGACAAATACTGCCGAGGGTTCACCCGAATCGCTTTACTGCATATACGCCTTCAGCACATCGCTCTGCTTATCAAGGCACAGATACTTATAGACCGGTCTGCCAACGCTGCCGCGGTGCAGGTCCAGCTTCAGCAGATGCAGGGATTTCAAAAACTCCAGATATTTACGGATAGAAACGCGGGAGATTCCCACCATGCCTGCCACCTCTTCGGTAGTAAACATGCCGTCAATACCGCAGATGCATTCCCAAACAGTGCCTAAGGTATTTTTATCAAGTCCCTTGGGCAGAGTTACCGCAACCTGATTATCCTGACGCATAATAGTAGTGTCAAGGTCAGCCTGCTTAATGATGCCCTGCTCCTCAACAATCTGATAACGCTTCAGATAATTGTTCAGCGCAAGGTTAAAGCGTTCAAACTCAAAGGGCTTGATAATATAATCGACAGCGCCTAAACGCAACGCCAGCTTAATTTTATCCTTATCATTTGCTGCCGAAACGATGATGACATCTACATCATAACCATTCTCGCGTATTTTAGCCAAAAGCTGTAAACCATCCATAGTAGGCATAAAGACATCAAGAATGATTAAATCGTATTTGTTCTGACGCAGCAGCTTCAGCGCAGTATCTCCGTTACCTGCGATATCGCACAGCTGAAACCCCTTGATCTGGCTAAGATAGTGCTCATGCAATTGGGCAACCATCGGGTCATCTTCTACAACTAACACGTTAATCATCTTAATCCCCCTCTTTCCTAGTCGGAAGCCTTACGGTAAAGGTAGTGCCCTCACCCGGAGCAGACTCCACAGTAATGGTGCCATTAAGGTTATTGATGCTTTGCTTAACCAGATATAAGCCAAAGCCATGACCGCTTTCACCCTTGCTGCTGAAGCCGCGCTGGAAGATATGCTCGCGTATCTCGTCACTCATACCGGGTCCGGAATCCTCCACGACGATAACAATTTCGCGGTCAAAATCCAGAATCGAGAGATTAACGATGCGTTCACCGTCAAAATTCTTCAACGCATCAAAGGCGTTTTCAATAATATTGCCGGCAATCAGTACAATATCATGTACCGAAGGCACATCCAGTTCGCTGTGCAGCTCGCTTTCCTCTGTCAGAGAAAAGTCGATATCAAGTTCACGGCTGCGGCTTATTTTACCGAGGATAAAGCCTGATAATGTAATGTCTTTCAGGCGGGTTACTACATAAGAAACCTCAGATTGTCTGTTATAGGCAATTTCCTGCGTAAAATTCTTCAGCTCGTCATAGGCCTTCATATCTATCAGGCCCATAATCACATGCATTTTGTTCATAAACTCATGTGTCTGCGCTCTTAAAGCAGTAGCATAATTTTTAAAGCCTGTCAGCTGGTTAGCCATCTCTTCTACTACAGATTTTTTGCGGAAGGTAATTACGGCACCGATAATGTTCTTATCCTCCAGTAACGGTACTGCAGTAATAATAAAGACAGTATTACCCATCTTGACACTGGCATCAACTAAAGTTTTACCTTCTTTTATAATATCATCCAACGGCACACGTTTCAAGACATCTTTTGCAGATTTTCCAAATAGTTCATTAACTCCTTCAATACCTGCTTGCTTCAAAAGCAATTGGGCCTCGGAATTGACAAGCGTAATGCAGCCGTTGCTGTTGATATTGATAATGCCTTCACGTACAGAGTTAAGAATAACGTCGCGCTCCTGCAGCATTCTGGCGATTTCTTCCGGCTCATAGCCGAAAAGAACACGTTTAATTCTCTGCGCCAGACAAATTGCGCCCCAGATGCCGACAATCAGACCAAGCAGCGTCATAGACAGCAAGAACAAAACCGCATCTATTGTAGAGTTATTAACGATTTCATCGGAATAACCGGTAACAACATAACCGATAGTTTTTTTATTGTCATCTTTAACAAAGCCAATAGCCTTATTGGGAATCGAATAGTTTTCCTTATAGGAAATATTGTTGCGTCCCGCATATTTGTCAACCAGATTACGCGCACTATGCTCGAAGTCAGGCAGCTTGCCTGGGTTATACAACACGCGCAGATGGCGGTTCTTATCATAAATCGCTACGCCCGCTTCATCCGAATGGTCAACATCGTTAACAAAGGCAGCCATAAAGCTGTCTACGGAATCCTCCGGCATTTTGTTCTGCTTCTCCAGGCTCTCCCTAATTTCCGGAGAGTTACAGAGAATGTTGTTGATGCTTACGGCGTTGATACTGACGCGGTCATAAATTACCCGCGCCACCTTCTGCGTCGTAAACAAAGATGTCGGCAGCAGTGCGATACACACTACGAGCGTAATAAGTACTACTATTTTCTGTAAAAGTGAAAGCGTTTTTCCTGATTTGTAATTGTAATTATCTTTAGATTTTCTCCACATCAGCAGGTACCGTCAGGAACTGAATACCAGGATTTCGTTCCAGAATCCAATTCAGGGACCACTCGTTATTTACAAGAATAACAGGTCTGTCCTTTTTATCATAAACAAGCATTCCGTTATCCAAGCCTTTAATGTTCTCAATCAGCTTCTTATCCTCTGCATATACCCAACGTGCAACGGAGTACGGCAGCTGGTTCATCAGCAGCTTAGAGCTGTACTCGTTAAGCAAACGGTATTCCAGAACCTCCAGCTGCAGTACGCCGACAACGCCGACGATGTAGCTTTCAAGACCTACGCCCTCCTGACGGAATACCTGAATAGCACCCTCCTGCGACAGCTGGATGATGCCCTTTTCAAACTGCTTGCGTTTGAGGGAGTCCTTAGGCTGTACGCGGGCAAAAATTTCCGGCGGGAATACGGGGAAATCTTCAAATTGCAGCTTCAGGCTGCTGTCGCTCAGGGAATCACCGATACCGAAGATACCCGGATCAAAAACGCCGATAATATCACCTGGATATGCTTTTTCCACTATTGTGCGCTCCTGAGCCAGGAACTGCTGCGGCTGTGCCAGCTTAACCATCTTACCGGATTGCTTGTGGTAAACGCTCATTCCCTTGTCAAAGACGCCGGAACAAATACGCATGAAGGAAATTCTGTCACGGTGAGCAGGATTCATATTAGCCTGGATTTTAAAAACAAAAGCAGAGAATTTTTCGTTCTCCGGTGACAATATTGTACCATCTTGCAGCATTCTTGGCTGTGGCATGGGAGACATTTCCAGGAATTTTTCCAGGAAGCTCTGTACGCCGAAGTTGGTCATAGCACTGCCGAAGAACATCGGAGTCAGCTCGCCGGTGTTAACCTTTTCCATATCGAATTCATCGCCTGCCATGTCCAGCAGCTCGATATCGTTGCACAGGTTTTCGTAGAGTTCGTCGCCCAGCATCTCTTTGATTTTGGGATCGTCCAAAGAACCGGTAGTGGATTTCAGCTTGTTGGCACCATGGCTGGTGTCATCCTCGAACAGCTCGATAGTGTTTTCCAGACGGTTGTACACGCCCTTGTAATGGCCGTCGATACCGATAGGCCAGTTAATCGGATATGCGCGGATGTTCAGCACCTTTTCCAGCTCGTCCATCAGGTCGAAGGGATTACGGCCGTAGCGGTCCAGTTTGTTGATAAAGGTAAAAATAGGCAGACGGCGGCGGTGACAAACCCAGAACAGCTTCTTGGTCTGCGGCTCTACGCCCTTGGCAGCGTCAATCAGCATAACAGCACTGTCGGCAGCCATCAAAGTACGGTAGGTATCCTCGGAGAAATCCTGGTGACCGGGGGTATCCAGAATGTTTACGCGGAAGCCGTCGTAATCAAATTGCAGTACGGAAGAAGTAACGGAAATACCACGCTGCTTTTCAATCTCCATCCAGTCGGATACAGCGTGCTTGTTGCTCTTTCTAGCCTTTACAGAGCCTGCCAGGTGAATAGCTCCGCCGTAAAGCAGCAGCTTTTCGGTAAGGGTTGTTTTACCTGCGTCAGGGTGAGAAATAATAGCGAAGGTACGGCGTTTCTTAATTTTATCCATCAATTCTGTCATTATGTATATGCTCTCCTATTTCTTTAAATTTTTGGTAATCCTGGCAATTTCATCCTCATCGGAAACCAGCTCGTCTACTGCCGGATAATCAGCGTTCTGCTCCTCGTACAGCTTGTAGGCATCAAGAATCTGCATTTTGATGTAGTCGGGAACAGGGATTTCCGTCTGCAGCTCACCGCGCATGGTTACGCGGAAGGCAACGTTCTCGTAGCGTTCACCGCTGTAGGTTTCGCAGGTGAAGGAAGTACGCATGAATTCATCCTTAAAGGTGCAGTCCTTCAGGATGTGCGCCTTGCGCTCCTTATCCCAGGCTGCATAAATTTTATACAGCTCCTGCTGTGCCTCCACCGGCACGTCCTCGCCCAGGACAACGGTTTCGGTTTCATCTATCGGCGTGCAGTCCATGTTGTTGTAGACTGTGCCGTCCTCCAGCTCCAGGTCAACTGTCAGCACATAATCAATCTCATGAAAGCTGGCTGTTTTAATCTGCCATTTCTGCTGCCAGCGGGCAATACATTCCGGGCAGATAAATTTGGTATCGCGAATGCTGTTGTTCATGTAATTATCACGATAATACAATTTTTCTCCGGGCACAAAATGTTCGCCGCATTCACTGCAGACGAATTCCAAGGTACGAATCATCGGTCAAAACCTCCCAATATAATATGAAAAAGCCCTTACTTCGAATGCAAGGCGCTCTGCTATAACAGTAATCAGTAATGCCGTGGCTGTCGGGAAGCTATATTCCCAAGCTGTAAGCCTTCGGCCTGATGTTTTGCAGCTTTTGCTGTCAATTACTGTTCAAATTGCTTTATTATACCGCCAGCGGCAGTTGTATTCACCTCTGCTGCCCGACAGCTGCGCAAAATATATTCACACGTTCTATATTATAACATATCAGCTTGTTTTTCCCTAACAATTTTTCTTTAAAATGGGGGTTGTTTTGAGGATTCAAGAGGGTAATTTTCGGTAAATGAAGGTTGTCAGGGAGAAATCGAGCGTAAAAAAGCAGCTACCGTTTTTTCGGTAACTGCTTAAAGACCGACTTTATTATGCATGCGTTCCGCCAATTTACTTGCCTTATCTGTGAGCTTGCCTATTCTAGTTTCTTTTCGCTGAGCTCTTCTTTGCTTTTTCTCTTTTTTAAGGCGCTTTTTATACTTAGCATAATCAATACATTCAAACGGACAAGGCCATTCGGTCAATTCTTTGGATTTTTCAATCTCATCCTGAATATCTTTTTCCAACTGTTCCGGTGTAAGTTTACGGTATTCGGGATCGATATAATCCTTTAATATATAAACCTTCACATTTATCACCTTAATTCTATACTGATACTTGAAAAAGCTTCAATCTGTAAAAGAAATGTCCTCCGGTATATTTTCTCCCATATTTTTAATTTGCCTTAAATCCGCTCTATCAAGAAAATAACCTTTTCGGCAATCTTTACAAAAAATAGCTCCATAGCCATAGCCTTCCGCAGTAATTTTTCTATATCCGAAAGCTGTATTCTGCGAGCTGCAATACGGACATTTCCCAACTGTATTATTTTCAGCAAAGCAAAGTAAGTTTTTCTGCCATCTCATAACTTTTTCATCCCTAAAAATAGTGTTGGCACGCTGCGTCTTTAAAAGATTCCCAAAATTTTTCAACCAGCTCCTTTATTTCATCCGGTGCATCTTCTTTTAATTTGCAACGTTCGTCTAAATAAGGCTTGATAGCCTCAAACATTCTATTCTCTTCTTCTGTAGGAAATCTCATAATCTCACCCTCTAGTTGAATAGCCCTCTTTTCCCAAGAATATTTTATAAATAAACTTAAGGGAAAAGATAGCTAGTAAATCTTTTCAAGTTATTTGTTTTTAATGTTTGTCTAATGCCAAACCTATCAACCGATTAGCCTGATCTGCCATGAACAAGGGAATATTCAGTACATCATCATCGAGTTTCAGATTATCCAAAGAGAATCGTATACGAAGCTTTACTTTATCAGGAAACAGCTCCTTGAATTTCTTAAGACTCTTGCTGGCTGTATTAGCTTCAGATTTGACTTCGACAGGAAAAATATCATTTTCTCGCTGAATCAAGAAATCCACCTCATAAGGAGGATTTGTCTGTGTCCAATAGCGTGGAGGTACTTCGAACTGTGTAACCAATGTTTGAAGCACAAAATTTTCGGTCAATGCGCCCTTAAATTCAGTGAACAATCGATTTCCTTCACCAAAGGCAGTGGGAGTCAACTGTGCCAGACGGCGAAGCAAACCAACATCTACCAGATAAATTTTAAAAGCTGATAGGTCATCGTAAGCTGCTATCGGGAGACCAGGAGCAGAACTACGGTATACCTTATGCACCAGTCTGGCATCTACCAACCACTGCAGGGCATCCTCGTATTCTCGTGCTCTTGCACCTTCTTTGATAACTTTGTAGATGAACTTCTTGTTTTCCCTTGCCAGCTGAGAAGGTATAGATTTCCAAATCATAGAAATCTTTGGGAACTCATTAATATTAGGATGTTTGGCAAAGTCACGCTCATATGCACTAATAATGTCAGACAGGGCTTCCTGCATAGCAGAAACATCTCGAGCTTGTGTCCACATTAGAACAGGTTCAGGCATACCACCAGTTACATAGTACATCTTCAATTTCTCATACAGAGGATTAAAGAAAGCATCTGGGATAGGTTCAATATTGTTCACACTTTCCATATATGTGACAAGGATTTCATCACCATTGGCAATCAAAAATTCTGAGAATGTCATAGGATCAATCTGCATAAAGTTAACCTTTCCCACAGGAAAAGAAGATGGTTTTGCTAAAGCAATGCCCAACAGGGAACCAGCGCAGGCAATATGATATTGCGGAGCATTCTCGCAGAAATACTTCATAGAGTTGATAACTTTAGGGCAATCCTGAACCTCGTCAAAAATAATAAGCGTCTTTTCGGGCAAAATCTTTTGGCCACTTGCCAACATCAAATTCTGAAGAATACGATCAACATCTTTGGTAGTTTCAAAGAATTGCTTATATTCCTCGTTTTCATCAAAGTTAAAATAAGCGGTATTTTCATAGTAACATTTGCCAAACTCTTTTAGAATCCATGTCTTGCCCACCTGTCGAACACCTTTCAATATCAAAGGCTTACGGTAGGAAGAATTTTTCCAGGCGAGCAGTTTTTTCAAAATAAATCGTTTCATAGGCTCACTCCTCACATTTTTATTGGAGTTTTAGTGTTTTTAATCACATTTTTATTATACACCATAATTCGAAACAATCAACATCTTTCACACAATTATATATAATTTCTGGTATGATTATCACACTTTTATGTGATTTTGTGCAAAGTAAGAGGTTGGGAGTTGAAAAATGCACCATCCAGCCCTTCTTTGGTTTATAAGATTAGTTTTTCCTAAGCTCATATCGAGAGCATTATTATATTTTCTCGCGTGCCCCAACTTCCTTTTAAACATGAAAAAAGCCTTTACGTTAAAACGTAAAGGCTATAAGTCCGACATTGGTCGGAGCGGCGGGATTCGAACCCACGACCTCTTCCACCCCAAGGAAGCGCTCTACCAAGCTGAGCCACGCCCCGAATCACAAGGAGTATTATACAGGTTTATTTGGATTTTGTCAACACTATTTTTTAAAATATTTTAAACTTTTTTTACACCGTCTGTATCCAGGTCCAGAATATGGTAGCAGGCGTGTTCATTATTGGCCGCAAACACATCAACCATGGCCTTGGCAATGCGCTCACAGTCTGCCTCCGGCGAAGCATAGGCCATCACCGTAGAGCCTGCACCGCTGATAATAGCGTTATATGCGCCTGCCTCTTTGGCAGCCGCAAAAACGTCGGGCAAGCCCGGAATCAGATGCGCACGGTACGGCTGATGCAGCTTATCCTCCAGCGCCATGCCCAGATACTCATAATTGCCGCTCAGCAGCGCACCGACCAAAAGCGAAGCTCTGGAGGTGTTATATACTGCGTCCTTGTGCGGTACAGTCTTGGGAATAGCCTGACGCGCAAGCGACGTAGGCAGCTTGCTGTCGGGAACGACGGCAATGAACTTCAATGGCTTGGCAGGCAGCAGACGCAAAGAATGCGCCTTCTCCTGCTCCATATAGCTGATGGTGAAGCCGCCGTACAGCGCCGGTGCCACATTATCCGGGTGGCCCTCGATTTCCGTAGCGATATCGAGAAGCTCATCCTTGGTATAATGGTCATCACACAAAGCGTTGGCTGCAAACAGACCGGCAACAATCGCACTGGAGCTGCTGCCCAGACCGCGGGACATAGGAATGCGGTTGAGCATCTTCACCTTCAGACCGATGCGTTGGCCGTCGGTTACGGCGTTCCACACGCGCAGAAAGCTGGCAAAGGCCAAATTACGGCCAAACGGCTTCAGATAATCTGCGCCCTCGCCTTCTACCTCCAGCTGGAAGCCCTTCTTATCGGTTATTTCATAGCTTACTTCGTTATACAGATTGCAGGCCAGGCCGAGGGTATCAAAGCCGGGGCCGCAGTTAGCTGAGGTTGCGGGAACCTGGATAAATACTTTTTTCATGTTGCCGCCTCTTTATGCCAAATGGCTGTCTTCTACACGAATCACACAGCTGATTGCTTCTACTACCGGCAGTACGCGCAAAATTTGCAGCGCCATCTGCAGATTAGCCTCCGAAACACTGTGAGTAATTACAACAATTTCCGCCTTGTTGCTCTTAACATCATTAGTCTGTACAACATTGCGCAGGCTCACGTTCTGTGCGCCGAAGGCTGCAGCGATAGCTGCCAGTGCGCCCGGTTTATCTGCTACCTGCAGACGGATATATGCCGGTGCGGACATCTTGTCAGGCGGACAGAGGCGTTTTTCCTCAAAGCATGTGCAGCTGATGCGTCCGGTAGACTGATGCTGCATATTGCGGGCAATATCAATAATATCGCCGCAGACAGAGCTTGCAGTCGGCAGACGACCTGCACCGAGGCCCAGGAACATTGCCTCACCGATAGCGTCACCGTTGACGAATACAGCGTTATACACGCCGTTTACGCCTGCCAGCGGATGGGAAAGCGGAATCATCGTCGGGTTAACACGCAGGCTGACACCGTTTTCCGGATCGTTCTTGGCGATTGCCAGAAGCTTAACTGCGTAACCGAGGTCAGTTGCATATTTGATATCGCAGGCTTCGATGCTTTCAATGCCTTCAACCTGCACATCGTCCAGATTGAAGCGGGTATTGAAGGCGATAGATGCCAGAATAACGATTTTACGCGCAGCATCCAGACCGCCTACATCGGCAGTAGGATCGGACTCTGCATAGCCCTTGGCCTGCGCTTCCTTCAGTACCTCGTCGTAATCAAGGTGTTCGTTAGCCATCTTGGACAGCATATAGTTGGTGGTGCCGTTCACGATACCCATGATAGAGGTAATCTGATTGGCTGCCATACTGGTTTTCAAAGGTCCAATGATAGGAATACCGCCGCAGACGCTGGCTTCAAACATAAAGTCGCAGTTGTGCTCATGTGCCAGCGGGAACAGCTCGGCACCGAATTTGGCCAGAACGTCCTTGTTGGCAGTAACAACATGCTTGCCGTTGGCAAAGGCTCTGGCGATAAATTCCTTGGCAGGATGCTCGCGGCCCAGCAGCTCAACGATAATATCAATATCCTTATCCTCAAGCACTTCGTCAGCGTTGTCGGTGAAAATATATTTATCGCCGTATTCCTGTTTCAGGCGGTCTACATGGCGGTCAAGCACCTTGGTGATTCTTACCGGCTTACCTACCTCTTTGGCTATTTTCTCTGCATTTTTCTCTAAAACCTTCAGCACGCCGCCACCGACAGTGCCGGCGCCCAACAGACCAACATTTACAAAATCCTTCATTTAGTACCCCTCCAATACCTAAATAAGTAATCGGTTATACCTGACCTAAAACTTCCAGACGTTTTACGCCGTCAATCATGCGCAGCTTGTCCAGCAGAGCCTCCAGATCTACCGTCAGATGCTTGGTTTCGATAGAAATAGTGGTGTTGGCAACGCCCTGCAGAGGAATGCCCTGGTTGATGGTCATGATGCTGCCGGAATCGTCGGCAACAGTATTCAGGACCTTGGACAGCACACCGGATTTGTGCTCCAGCAGTAAGGACAAGGTAATAATTTTTTCCTTGCTTGCTTCATAGAACGGGAAAACGAAATCCTTATATTTGTAATAAGCACTGCGGCTCAGGCCCATTTTTTCAACTGCTTCGTTGATAGTTTTGATTTCGCCGCGTTTGAGGATTTCTTTAACCTTTATAGTTTTTTTAATTGCTTCAGGAAGAATTTCTTCGCGAACCAAATAGAATGTGGATTTTTCAGACATACTAGTGTCCCCTTTCTTCATACAAAATTCTTCTAATATTATACCACTGTTCTCTTGAAAAGTACACTTGTTATTTTTGTAAATTCTGAACAAATTCAGTGTACAATATAAGTACATATGCATACAAAAAAAGCTGCCGCAGGCAGGTTCCGTCACCGTGAGTAACAGAACAAGCCTGCAGCAGCTGCTGCGTAATTCTTAATTAAAATTAAGCGCGGGAAATGTAGTCGCCGGTTCTGGTATCGATAGCCAGAACATCGCCCTCGTTGATGAACAGAGGAACTTTAACAACATAGCCGGTATCCATGGTAGCGTTCTTGCTGCCGCCGGTTGCGGTATCGCCTTTGATGCCGGGTTCGGTTTCAACTACGGTCAGTTCTACAGTGTTCGGCAGATCAACGCCCAGTACACGGTTGTCATAAATCATGATTTTAACGTCCATGTTCTCTTTCAGGAAGTTCAGTGCGCTGCCCAGAGTTTCTTTGCTCAGCTCGGTTTGTTCGTAGGTTTCATTATCCATGAATACATACATGCCGTCGGATTCATACAGATATTGCATTTCGCGACGGTCGATGTGAGCCTTCGGCAGACGCTCGCCTGCGTTGAAGGTACGCTCAACAACAGCACCGGTGCACAGGTTACGCATTTTTGCACGTACGAAAGCAGCACCCTTACCAGGTTTTACGTGTTGGAATTCAACAACCTGCCAAGCGTCGCCATCGATAGTAACAGTTACGTTGGTTTTAAATTCGTTTGTGGAAATCATTGGAAGCCCTCCTATAAATTTAAATATTAGACAATTTCAATAAGCTGCTTTTTGACACCGTTCAAGGCTCTTGCCCCATCCTCTGTCAAAACAACAGTATCTTCTATACGTACCCCGCCTTTACCGGGAATGTATATACCGGGTTCAATAGTGAAGATCATGCCTGTCTGCAGCACCGTAGCGCCACGCTTGTTGATCATCGGCATTTCATGGATTTCCAGGCCTACACCGTGACCTGTTCCATGCACATAATAATCGCCGTAGCCGCAGGCGGTAATGCTGTCACGCACAATAGCGTCCAGCTCTCTGCCGGTCATGCCTGCTTCGGCAGCCTTCAGGCCCTTGCGCTGTGCTTCTTCAACTATAGTATAAATTTCCTGCTGCCAGGAATTTGCCAGACCCACTACCAGGGTACGCGTCATATCGGAATGATATCCCTTATAGACAGCGCCGAAGTCAAAGGTAATAAAATCACCGACCTCGATAACCTTGTCGGATGCCATGCCATGCGGCAAAGCACTGCGTACGCCGGAGGCTACAATCGTATCAAAGGAAGTCTTTTCACTTCCCAAGGCACGCATATAGTATTCCAGACGGCCTGCCAGACTGCGCTCGGTACAGCCAGGCTTGATATCCTCCAGCAGATGGATAAAGGCTTCGTCAGCAATGCTGGCAGCCTTCAGCAGCAGGTCCAGCTCTTTTTTATCCTTAATCATACGGATATCGCTGAAATCAATACTCTGCATGTAGGTTTCGCCCAAAAGCTCGTGCAGCACAGTATAATCATCATAGCTGTAATACGCTCCGTCAAAGCCTACTACCTGCGCTTGGGCATTCTTTGCCAAATCAGCGGCGGCAGCCCAGATGCTGTGCGCACCTGTCGGAGTATACTCCAGCACCTTGAAGAACTTCATTTCGTTTCTGGCCTGCTCTGTATAACGGCCATCCGTAATCAGCACGCCCTGTTGTCTGTCCAGATACAGCAGACTGGAATCTCCTGTAAAGCCGGTCAGATAACGGATTGTGGTAACATCCTTAATAATGACACTGTCTACCTGCAGCTTGGCCATATGCTCCAAAACTCTATTGATACGCGTCATGATATTACCCTCTTTCCATAAAACTGATGATAGCTATGAATCACCTAAATATTTTACCACTCATTGGCAAAACTTTCAACTATTATCTTTGCTAAGGCACTTTTTTTGTTAACTTTGTAGCATAACCAGCAAAAAAGCAGGCCGTAAGCAGCGCCCTGCAGCGTTGTCGGCCTGCCCTTTCAAAGACATACTATAAAAATTATTTACATTCGGCAGGAGCAATGCCTTCTGCGGTTTTGATGTTCTTACGTACATCGTCGCAGCATTTATGGAAGTTTGCCAGCTCCTCAGCAGTCAGAGGCAGCTCCAGCACACGCTCTGCGCCGTTTTTGCCCAACAGTACGGGAACGCCTACAAAGACATCCTTTTCGCCGTATTCGCCGTCAAGCAGCATGGAAGCAGGCATAATGCGTTGCTCGTCGTTGAAAATGCAGCGTACCATACGTGCTGCGGTAGAGCAGATGCCGTATTCGGTGCAGTGCTTGCCGCTGTAGGTTACCCAGCCGCCGCCGATAGCGCGTTTTTGCAGCTCCGGTTTGTCAAAAGCAAATTTAGGATCCTCGTGCTCCAGAGAGCTTAAAGGAATGCCGTTGAAGTTTACGCAGGACCATGCAGCCATTTGGGAAGCGCCATGCTCGCCAATCATGTAAGCGCTGATGGATTGCGGAGAAACGCCGGTCTGCAGAGATAAAGCAGATACCAGACGGGAGGTATCCAGACCGGTACCGGTACCGATTACATGGCCTTTCGGCAAACCGCTTTCGCGATAAAGGATGTTGGTGATAACATCGCAAGGATTGGTGATGTTAACAATGAAGCCGTTGAAGCCGCTGGCCATAACCTTGTGGATATAACCTTTAACCTGTGCTGCGGTAAAGGTAAGCTCGTCCAAACGGTCACCGCTGGCAACCAGGTCGATATCGCCGATGCAGTTTACAATAGCATCGCAGTCGCCCAAGTCAGCGTAGGTACCGCCGTTGATTTTTACATCATGCGGGCAATACAGAATTGCGTCACGCAGGTCCTGTACCTCGGCAGCCAGCTTGGATTCTTTCGGATCTACCAGCACCAGCTCGGCAGCAATGCCCTGAATAGCCAGGCTGTATGCAACGTGAGCACCAACGTGACCTAAACCGATAATACCAACTTTTCTTGTTTTCATAATTAAGTTCCCCCCCAAATTATTCTTTAATATTTTATTTGTCCAAAATAGGCAGCGTAGCTGACGCATGGCCCATAATGGTAATATTGTAATCCTTTTTGCCCTGCTCTGCAAGTTTTTCCTGAGCCATATCCCAGGCCTCCTGCAAGGATGCACAGGGAATATGACCTGTCTTGCGGACAAAGTCGAAGTTCTCGGGACGTGTTACCAGATAAGCGGTTACATCGTTGACAATGCAGCGCGCCTTGAAGGCAACAAAGGCCGGAATAGTGAAATTAGCACGGATATCCTTTTCAAACTGCTCCATATCGTTACGGCTGAAGCAATCCGTAAAGATAGCAGGCTCCTTAATATCCGGGCAGTCCAAAGTGAAAATCATGATGCCGCCGTGCTTAACCGCAAACTGTGCGTTCATGTGGCACTTGGTAGCCTGATACAGATTCAAATCCTTGGGATAACCGCCTGCGGAAGCAATTACTACATCAGCCAGCTGCTTGATGTGTACGCCTGCCATAGCCAGCAAATCCTTACAGCCTTTCTGCCATGCCTCGTACCAGTGGCCTGCAACAACCTCGCTGATTTCTCCGTCCGGAGTAAACACAGTGTTCACCAGAAAATCCGGATTCAACAGTTTGCAGGATTCATACATATCCTGATGAATGGGATTGCCCTCGAGCAGACTTGCGTCACAGGCCTTGTTGCAGCCTGCGCCTTCTACCGGAGACATAGTCATGCAATGGTTTTTCATAATGCTGTCATATGCCGCTACGCCCGGCATAACAGCCTTGCGTCCGCCGCCGAAGCCGGCAAAGGGATGCAGCGTTACAGCACCGGTCAGAATAACTCTGTCGGCATTGGCAACATATTTGCTGATAGCAACATCATTGCCGAAGGAGGTTTGCCCAAGCAGTACCATGTCCTCGCTCTTGCGGGAGTCATGCTGAACTATTTTCAGACGGCGTACCATCTCCTCGCCGCAAACGGTGATATCCTCTTCATGCGTATGACCGCGGTGGGTACCGGTAGCAACAATAACAGTGATGTCCTCGTCCTTTACGCCCACACTGTTCAGCTCGGCCACAATAACCGGCAGAAATTCGGACGTGCCGCACAGACGTGTGATATCGCTGATGACAATGGTTACAGTTTCGCCTGCATGCACAATTTCTCGCAGAGGCTTGGTACCGATCGGGTTACGGATTGCTTCGGTAGTAGCGGCAACAACGTCCTCGCAGACGCTGGATTCATTGCCGTGTATATCATATATAACGCGCTCCTCGGGGAGCAGTACCTCTTCCTGTCGTTTGCCTATTGGCAGAAAGTACTTTTTCATCGACATCCCTCCATTTGAAAAAACTAACTTTATTATACATGAAATCAGCTAAATATACAAGCTGACAGTAAAACTGTAAAGAAAATTCAGCCTTTGTCTAAAATTGTGTTATAATGTTATTATATGAAAGCGAGGTTCCCATTATGAAGAAAACTCTTATCGCCTATTTTACACGCACAGGCATTACCAAAAAACTGGCCGAAGACACCGCCAAGCAAACCGGTGCCGATCTTTTTGCTATCGAGCCGGTAAAAGAATATTCCTCCTCTTATCTTATCTGCGTAGGCCAGGCCAAGCTGGAAAACCTGCAAAACGCACGTCCTGCGATAAAGGCCAAGCCGCAGAACCTGCAGGACTATGACACCATTGTGGTGATGTTCCCTATCTGGTGGTTCACCTGCCCCAATATCATCCTCACCTTCCTGGAGGAAAACGACCTGAGCGGCAAAACAGTTATCCCTGTCTGCACCTACGGCAGCAGCGGTAAGGGCAGCAGCGAAAAGGCTATGACGGCAGTTTGCAAGGACGCAACCTTTAAGCCCTGCATTGAAGCAACCGGCCTCGAAGATAAGGCTGTTGCAGCCATTGCCGCAGTAATCGAAGAAGCATAAGAAGCGTAAAATTAAGGCTTCCGCAGTTTGGCAACACCTTACTGCAGAAGCCTTTTGCTTTATAATTTTTCAGGATATGCTTACGGCTTTACGCATAAAATACGCTGCGTAAGATTTGTCAGCACGTTGATGGCATTAGCCAGCGCGCTGTGGTCAAAGTGCATATCACGGTCATGCAGACGCGGCTCCAGGTCGCAGCCAATGCCCAGGCTGGCAGTTTTCAGCTGCGGACGCTCCTGCTTGAAGAAGTTGAAGTCCTCGCCTACCGTAATATTGGCAGCGGGAATCAGTCCTCCCGCTCCCAGCTCTGCGGAAATTACCTCCTGCGTCAGCGCCAACAGTGATGGGTCAGCCTCCGCCGCCGGGCAGGTGCCGACAATATGACAGTCCGCCTCCGCGCCATACACCTTCGCCGTATTCACGACGATATCTTCTACCTTGCGGCGCAGCTCCAACATCTCGGCGTTCGACGTACTGCGCAGGTCAAAGCCGATGCTTACCTTGTCACAGATAGCGTTAAGCGAGCCTGCGCCGCCCATAAAGCGGGTAGTCTTGATGCTGCCGCCCAAAAGCGGGTTGCTGTGCAGTGCGTTGATGGCATTCACGATAGCGGCACCGGCATCAATAGCGTTCACGCCCAGATGCGGCTGGGAGCCATGCGCTGCCAACCCACGGATTTCGCCTTCCATCAGGGTGCAGGCCGTCCAATTGATCTGCGCTATAATCTGACCACTGCGTGCCATATCCTTCGGCATTACATGATAACCCAAAGCGTACTGCACATCATCCAGTGCGCCTGCCTCCAGCATTGCCAATGCGCCTCTGCCGATTTCCTCCGCAGGCTGGCAAAGAATCTTCACGCGGCCGCAGGCGAGGCCCTGCTCTTGCAGCAGCTTGGCTACGCCCAAAGCGATAGTCATATGCGCATCATGACCGCAGGCGTGAATAGGCGCCAGCGAACCGTCCTCGTTTTTAAAGAGCAGGCAATCCATATCAGTGCGCACTGCTACCGTAGGTCCCGGCTTGCCGCTGTCGAGCACAGCGGTAAGTGCTGTAGTATTGCCAACGTTTTCTGTTACGTCGTAACCTAGCTTACGCAAAAAATCTGCCAGAAAGGCTGCCGTCCTAACTTCCTTGAAGGCAGGCTCAGCCAGAGCATGCAGCTTGGGCCATACTTCATTAATATATGCTTGAATATCCATAAAATTACCACCTTTGCATAGACAAAAGGCCAACGGCAAAGCTCCCGCAGGAGTTTTGCACGTTGACCATGAGCTCATTATTTGTTATCCCAGCCTAAGTATACAGAACCGGGGAATTTCTTCTCGATGAATTCTGCATTTTCCTTAGATTGATATGCTTCCTGGAAAATCTTCAGACGCGGATCGTTCAGGTCCTTTTCCTGTACAGCAACAATGTTTACATACAGAGAATCCTTGGTTTCACGCAGGATAGGATCCTTGGCAGGGTCCAGGCCGGCGCTGATAGCGTAGGTAGTGTTGATAGCTGCGCAGGTCAGATCATCCAGACTGCGGGGAATTGCTGCAGCCTCCAGCTCGATAATTTCGAAATGATGCGGATTTTCGGTGATATCCTTAACGCTGGTAGTAACATCCTTCGGGTCTTTAACCTTAATCAGGTTGTTGGCAGCGAGCAGCAGAATAGCACGGCCGCCGTTGGTCGGATCGTTAGGAATACCGATTTTTGCACCGTCGGGAATGGTGTCGCCGGGTTTCAATTTTTTAGAATAGATGTTAATCGGGAACAGAGCGGTGTTGAAGGCTTTAGCCAGCTTGAAGGAAGGCTCCTTCTTCATAGTTGCCTTCAGGAAGGGCTCGTGCTGGAAGCAGTTAGCCCAGATTTCACCGGAAGCCAGAGCGGAGTTAGGAGTTACGAAATCGCTGAACTCTTTAACCTCAATCTTCAGGCCCTTTTTCTCGGCAATCTTCTTTACGTTATCCATAATAATAGCATGAGGACCGGGGTTTACGCCTACGATAACCGGCTTATTCATATCTACCTTGCCGTCATCTTTAGAACCGCCGCAGCCTGCAGCTACAAGAGCAAACATTGTCAGTACGCCCACAAGAGCGTATTTTAAAAACTTATTCATTATACATTAACCTCCCCAGCAGTTTACTAGACTGCTAAAACAAAATACATTGCTATTATATGCTTTTGCTATAGCATAGTCAAGAAAGAAAAATGTATACTATTTTACACTTTTTAAAAGTTTTGCAGTGCAAAAAAGAGGCTACCACAATTTCTTGTGATAGCCTTAAATGTTCAGTTGCAGTCCAAACTAAACGGATTATTTAATTTGAGACATAACCTCTGCAGCGAAGTCCTCTTGTTTCTTTTCGATGCCTTCGCCCAGTTGGAAACGGGAGAATGCCAGAACTTCAGCGCCTGCAGCTTTTACCAGTTTGCCAACGGTTTGGTCCGGATCTTTAACGAACTCTTGGTCAACCAGGCATACTTCTTTGTAGTATTTGTTGATACGGCCCATAACCATCTTCTCGATGATTTTTTCCGGTTTGCCTTCGTTTTTAGCTTGCTCGGACAGAACTTCTTTCTCGTGTTCCAGCTCAGCAGCCGGTACTTGAGAGCGTTCCAGATAGCTCGGGTTAGCAGCAGCAACATGCATTGCAACGTCTTTACCCAGTTCAGCATTGCCGCCTTTTAATTCAACAACAACGCCGATTTTGCCGCCGCCATGGATGTAAGCAGCAACAACGCCTTCCGGAGCTTCGTACAGAGCGAAACGACGAACGGAAATCTTTTCGCCGATTTTAGCAACGCTAGCGGTTACCAGAGCTTCAACGGTTTGGCCGTCCAGCTCGGAAGCCAGCAGAGCTTCTACGTCAGCCGGTTTGGTAACTACGATATGAGCAGCAATTTTTTTAACGAGTTCTTTGAAGCCGTCGGTTTTAGCCACAAAGTCGGTTTCGCAGTTAACTTCTACGATTGCACCGATCTTGCCGTCAGCGCTAACGAAAGAGCCAACAACGCCTTCAGCAGCGATACGGCCGGCTTTTTTAGCAGCAGCAGCCAAACCTTTTTCACGCAGGAAGTCGATTGCTTTGTCCATATCGCCTTCTACAGCGGTCAGTGCTTTTTTGCAGTCCATCATGCCAGCGCCAGTACGCTCGCGCAGTTCTTTAACTAATGCAGCAGTAATTTGAGCCATCAGTTATTCCTCCTCAAAATGTAATATATTAACGTTAGGATTATTCAGCTTCTTCGGTTGCCGGAGCTTCTTCAGCAGCAGCTTCTTCGGTTTGCATACCTTGACGGCCTTCCAGAACAGCGTCAGCCATTTTAGCAGTCAGCAGTTTTACAGCGCGGATAGCGTCGTCGTTTGCAGGGATTACATGATCGATTTCGTCCGGATCGCAGTTGGTGTCAACGGTTGCAACGATAGGAATGTTCAGTTTGTGAGCTTCCAGAACAGCGATGTGCTCTTTGCGGGGGTCAACGATGAACATAGCGCCCGGCAGTTTTTTCATGTCTTTGATACCGCCCAAGTATTTGGTCAGTTTTTCCATTTCATGTTTCAGGCTGATAACTTCTTTCTTCGGCAGCAGGTCGAAGGTGCCGTCAGCTTCCATAGCTTCCAGTTTGCGCAGACGTGCAATACGGGTTTGGATGGTTTTGAAGTTGGTCAGCATGCCGCCCAGCCAACGCTCGTTAACGAAGAACATGTTGCAGCGGGTAGCTTCTTCTTTCATAGCTTCTTGAGCTTGTTTTTTGGTACCAACGAACAGAATGTTTTCGCCAGCAGCAGCAACCTCACGGATGAAGTTGTAAGCTTCGTCAACCTTTTTTACGGTTTTTTGCAGGTCGATGATGTAGATACCGTTACGCTCGGTGAAGATGTACGGAGCCATTTTAGGGTTCCAACGACGGGTTTGGTGACCAAAGTGTACACCAGCTTCAAGTAATTGTTTCATAGAGATAATAGCCATTTTTTGTTTCCTCCTGTTTTTTCCTCCGCAGGAATGGGTTATAATTCTTCTCTACGCGGCAAAACGTAGCAACAGATGAATTTTCCTGCGTGTGTTATTTTTACACCAAGATATTTTACCATAAATTCCGCAAGCAGGCAAGAGATTTTTACTGCTTGCGGAGGGTAAATGTTAAATTTTTTACATTATAATGCTTGCTTACAGAATATACCCCAGATATGCCGCATAGCACATCAGCATCAGCGCCCCGGCCCAGCGTTGCAGGCGCTGAGTACGCAACACGCACAGCCACAGAAGCACTGCCGCACCAAGCGCTACATAGGTATCAAAGTTGAAGGCAGATGCGAAGGGAATGTCGATGATAAGCGAGGATAAGCCTACTACGAAAAGGATATTGAAAATGTTGCTGCCGACGATATTACCGATGGCAATATCCGCGTTACCGCGGCGTGCCGCCGCTACAGAGGTGAACAGCTCCGGCAGCGAGGTGCCCAAGGCCACAATCGTCAGGCCGATAAAACGCTCGCTAAGTCCAGCATAGGTTGCAATAGAGGTTGCTGCGCCAACGGTAACATTACTGCCGGCAATAATCAGCGCCAAGCCGCCAACTGCACCCAAAAGGCAGCGTCCCAGCGGCAAACCGGGCTCTTCCAGATCACTGTCGACATTGCTCTTCATCGCCATGGTGTACAGATACATCATATATGCGGCAAAGGCTACCATGAGCACGCCGCCGTCCGCCAGACTGATACTGCTGTCGCGTCCCTGATAAAACAACAGTGCGGTAACACCAATCATGAAGGGGATTTCGATGCGTACGGTAGAACGCGCTACCGCAATCGGTACGATAGAAGCCGCAAGGCCTAAAATAACAAGTATGTTAAGAATATTACTGCCTACGATATTACCGATGGTAATATCCGCATTACCCTTAACCGCCGCCGCGATACTTACCGCTGCCTCCGGTGCGCTGGTGCCCATCGCCACGATAGTAAGGCCGATTACCAGCTGCGGAATGCCAAAGCGCATGGCAATACCTGCCGCGCCCTCGACAAACCAATCCGCACCCTTACCGAGCATCACAAAGCCTAAAGCCAATAAAACAAACTGTAAAGCTATTTCCATTTTCTTCCTCCTTGATTTGCAGCCGTCCCTAAAAACAAAAAAGCGAGACATTGCTGCAATAAAATTACAACAAAGTCTCGCTACTTAGTCACAAAGCCGGATTGCCAAAGCAATCGTACTGACGACAGAGTGAACACGCCATGCGTGCAAGCTACTCCCTTTATATGCTTAGTTTAGCTAAACGCAGGGAGTTTGTCAAGTAAAATTTAGCTTCTTTTGAACAGCTTGCCGAAAAGCGGCGAAAGCAGTGATAAAAGTGCTGCCACCAGGAAGAACAGGCACAGCGGACGCTGGAAGAAAATAGCAAAGCTGCCGTCGCTCATAATCAGCGAGCCGACAAAGTTCTGCTCTGCCATACCGCCTAAGATAATGCCGATGATAATCGCCGACATGGAAAAGCCCAGCTTATTCATAAAGTAACCTAAGAAACCGCTTGCTATCATCAGATAAACATCGTTCAGGGAATTATTGTAGGAATAAGTGCCCACGAAGGTCATCATCACGATAATCGGCAGCAGAATGTGTACAGGCACGTTAACAACCTTCATAAAAAGTTTGATTAACGAAAAGCCCATAATACCCATAATCACGTTAGCTAAGAGCAGACCGATGAAGATAGCGTAAACATCAGGTGCCTTCTCCACAAAAAGCAAGGGACCGGGCTGCAGGCCCTGAACCATCAGCGCGCCCATCATAATTGCCGTTGCGCCGTCGCCGGGGATACCCAGCGTCAGCACAGGGATGAAGGCACCGCCTGATACAGCGTTGTTGCCTGCCTCGGAGGCTACAATACCCTCGGGCTCACCGTTGCCGAAGTTCTTGCTGTGCTTAGACCAGCGTTTCGCCTGATCATAAGAAACAAAGGAAGCAATATCGCCGCCGGTACCGGGCACACAGCCGATGAAGGTACCGATGAAGGAGGAACGCAAAAGCGTGCTGAACACCCTCTTGATATCGTCAAACGAAGGCAGCAGACGGTCCAGCATCATGTGCTGCTCCTTGCGTTCATTATGATAATAATCCTCAATACTGCTCAACACCTGTGCAAAGGCGAACACACCGATCAGCACAGGGATAAAGGATACACCGCCCATAAAATAGTTGGAGTCCAAAGTAAAGCGGATTGCACCGCTCATACCGTCAATGCCGACGGTCGCCAGGAACAGACCGATAAGACCGCCCATAATACCCTTGATAACACTGCCGGAGGAAACACTCGTAATAATGCTGAGGCCGAAAATAGCCAGAGCAAAATATTCCGGCTTGGAAAACTGCAGTGCAACCTTCGCCAGCTGCGGTGCCAGCAAAATCAGGCAGATAGTACTGAAAATACCGCCAAAGGTGCTGGCCAAGGTGGAAAGACCGAGAGCACGTCCGGGCTGCCCCAGCTTTGTCGCCATCGGATAACCGTCCAGAGTAGTCGCTACGGAAGCAGGCGTACCCGGAGTCTTCAGCAGGATTGCCGAAATACTGCCGCCGTAAATCGCACCGCAGTAAATTCCCAGCAGCATTAGAATGCCGCCGATACCGTGGAACGTAAATGCCAGCGGAAACAGCAGCGCCAAGCCCATGTTAACGCTCAGCCCCGGCATACAGCCGAAGGCAATGCCCACCAGCACGCCGAAGAAAAGTCCCAGCAGATTCATGGGGACGAAAATCATATTTAATGCGCTCATTATATCAACCATCAGTATGACCCCCTACTCCATGAAAACAGACTGCGGCATCTGCGTATGCAGCAGCATGCCGAAAACAAGATAAATAAACAGCAGACTAAGCACCGTTGTCAGGCCGATTACCTTATAATTGCGATAATCCATAAGACGCATAACAGCCGGAATCATAAGTGCCGCTGCCGGATAAAAGCCGAGAATGCTGATAAGCACGCAGAACACAACAACAAGTCCCATCATTAAATAAACGCGCTTGTTGCCTGTCGAAGAAAGCTGCACCTTCACGCCATGTAAATCAGTTTTATTGATAAAGGTATAAAGCAGCAGCAAAACCGAAACAGCGCCCAGCACCGCCCCCAGCGTAAAAGGCCAGAAGCCGGGACCGGGGCCGTTCTCCGTAAACTCCAGCGGAAAGGCTGCAGCCGCCTGCATAATCAGACCGCCGATAACAGCGCCCAGCACGCCCACTATATAATTACATACTGCCATATTATTCATATAAATCATCCTTAAACAACTCCGCCATCAAAATTGACGTCAATTCGATGCCAGACTAAATTGAGTAACCGAAACTTTATTGCAAAGTTAAGAGCAAACTAAAATGGATAAATGAACTCTTATTGCAAAGCTAAGAGCAAACTACATTGAGTAACTTAACTCTTAACATAACGTTAAAAGCAAACTAAATTGAGTAATTAAATTCTCATGCAGAGAAATAATAATTGCAGCGAGTAAGTGTTTGGAACCACCGAAGGGCCGAAACTGTCTGAGCGCTATGCAAGCTAATATTGTATAATTTTTTAGCTTAGCGCGAGTTTTTCGGCACTTCGTCTGGGTTCCACACGAAACGAGCACCCGCAATTCTTTTGAACGGAATGAGATTTAATTACGAATCTTTAACTTTATTACGCCTCTTTGGGGCCAACACGCTTAGCCGCCGCCATAATCGCCAGACGACCATGCTCAAAAGTCAAACCGCCCTGGAAGAAAACATTAAACGGCTCACGGCACGGACCATCGGCACTCAGCTCAATAGAAGCGCCCTGTACAAAAGTACCCGCAGCCATAATAATCTCATCCTGATAACCCGGCAGCGGACTCGGAACCGGCTCAACGTGCGCATCAACAGGAGAATTGCCCTGAATAGCAACGCAGAAATCGCACAGACGCTGCTTGCTCTCCAAGGTAATAGCCTGAATAATATCGCTGCGGCGTTCCTCCGGCAGCGGCTTAACATCATAGCCCAGGCCCTTGAAAACAGCAGCCGCAAAAATAGCAGTCTTAACAGCCTGCACCACAATATGCGGAGCCAAGAAAAGTCCCTGATAGAACTCACGCGCGGTATCGCCCAGAGTTGCGCCCATCTCGCCGCCCAGACCGGGAGCTGTAAGACGGTAGGAAGCATTCTCTACCAAATCCGCACGGCCGACAATATAACCGCCGGTAGGAGCCAAGCCGCCGCCCAGATTCTTAATCAGAGAGCCTGCCATCAGATCAGCGCCAACCTCGGTAGGCTCCTGCTTCTCGATAAACTCGCCGTAGCAGTTATCAACAAAGCAGATAACATTCGGGTTAGCTTCCTTAGCAGCACTGCAGATACGACCGATTTCAGCAACGTCAATAGTCTTACGTTCGCTGCTGTAGCCGCAGGAGCGCTGAATATGAATCATCGTAGTCTTGGAGGTAACAGCGTTTTTTACAGCCTCCAAATCAACATGGTCGCCCTTCATCGGCAGCTCCTTATAGGTTACGCCCAGGTCAACCAAGGAGCCGGGAGTTTTAACCGGAGAGCCGATAATAGTCTGCATAGTGTCATAAGGAGCACCGGTTACGGCAATCAGCTCATCGCCTGCGCGCAGGTTGCCCAACAAAGCAACTGCCAGCGCATGAGTACCGCTGACGAACTGAGAACGCACCAATGCAGCCTCGGTTTTGAACAGCTCTGCGTAAATCAAATCCAGAGTATCGCGGCCCACATCACTGTAGCCGTAGCCTGTAGTAGGCTTCAAGTAATAGTCGGAAACCATGTTATTACGGAAAGCCGCAATAACCTTTTCAGTATTGTACAAAGCTGCTGCTTCCAGCTCTGCGGTATGTTTAGCAACCTCAGCTAAGGCTGCCTGCTCTAATGCATTGTAATCAACCAAAATTCTCACCTGATATTTTTATATTTTTCGGCATAACGCCAATTAATCCTAAGCCTTGGCATCTGCAGCAAGATACTTGGCAAACTGCTGTACCTGCTCCGCGTCCAGAAGCACCTTCAGCAGTGTGCCCTCCGCCAGATATTCCTGCTCCAGTACAGTGCCTGCATCATGCAAGCGTCCTACCGCAGCGGAATCGCTGTAAGGCACGAGGAAGCTCTCCTCTACCGCCTTCAGCTTCAGGTTCTCCGCAATCAGCGCCAGCAGGCCGTCAAGATTATAACGTGCCTTGGCGGAAATGCAGATGCTGTTTTCTTCCTTGCTCAAACGCTCTGCCAGACCGGAATCCGGCGGCAGCTTATCAATTTTGTTATAAACCGTGATAATTGTCTTATCCTTGGCACCCAGCTCATCCAGAACCTGATAAACAGCAGCAGCCTGCTCCTTATACAGCTCGTGGCTGACATCAATAACGTGCAGCAGCACGTCGGACTGCACAACCTCCTCCAGCGTAGACTGGAAGGCTGCAACCAGCTGATGCGGCAAGCGTTGGATAAAGCCGACAGTATCTGTCAAAATGGCCTGCTGCTTATTCGGCAGATCTAACTGGCGCGTAGTCGGGTCCAGCGTTGCGAAAAGCTGGTCCTGCGCGTAGATATCCGAATTAGTCAGCGTGTTCAAAAGCGTGGATTTTCCGGCGTTGGTGTAGCCCACAAGGCTTACCGTAGGCACACTCGCCTTCGCGCGTCCTGCTCGGTGCAGAGTGCGCACACTCTTAACCTTGCCGATGCATTCCTTAATATAAGCAATGCGGTCACGGATGCGACGGCGGTCAACCTCCAGCTTAGTTTCACCGGGACCGCGGGTACCGATGCCGCCGCCAAGACGCGACAGCGCCAGGCCCTTGCCCATAATACGCGGCAGCGTATATTGCAGCTGCGCCAGCTCAACCTGCAGCTTACCTTCATTAGTATGCGCACGTTGGGCGAAAATATCAAGGATAAGCGCCGTGCGGTCAAGCACACGCACACCCATTGACTGCTCAATATTACGCTGCTGTGCCGGCGAAAGCTCATCGTCAAAAATGCACAGGTCTACGTTCTCCTGCTGCACATAAAGCGCCAGCTCCTGCACCTTGCCGCGGCCGATAAAGAACGCCGGGTCCGGCTTGGGGCGCTTCTGCAGGAATCTTGCCACAACCTCCGCACCGGCAGTATCTGCCAGCTGCTTCAGCTCCTCCAAAGAATCCTCAGCCGTCCAGCCGCTGCTGTTGGGAGCACCATATTCCATGCCCACGATAATCGCACGCTCGGTTCCCTGCGCCAGGCTTGCACTGCCCGTCTGCTTATCAAGGATGCGCTCCACCATCGCCGCCAGATTCGGGAAGAACACTCTCTCCGCCTCCTGCAGTGTCAGCGGTCCGTAGCATTCCACCTGATATTGCTCGTTATCGTCAATACCGGTAATCATGCCGAAGCTCATCTGCGACTGGCTGATATCAGGCGAAGTAACGCCGACAGCAATCATCGCATCAAAACGGTTATTCTTCAGCGCGGAAATATCCACACCGCTGAGCAGCGGATTGCCGTTGGGATGAGTATGCACACAGCGCACACCGCTCAAACGGCTGGCACCACGTCTGCCCTCAACCGGAGGCAGCTCCACACTCTGATCATTGCCCACCGATACGGCAAGCACCTGACCGTTGCGCGCAACGTAAACGCTCACCTCGCGGTTAATAAAATCAGTAACATCCGCCATACGCAAAGCCAGCTCGCTAGTCAGCAGCTGACCGCCCTCCAGACGGATATCATAAAACGTTTTTAATTCTTCAATAACGGAATTACGGATACCCTTCAGGTTGCCGTAAATTTCATTCGCCATGGGTATTCACCTCCAATTGGGGGTTAACTTAGCAATTTGCTTATTGAAAGGCTCCCCTTGGGGAGTAGCTTAGCAATTTGCTTATTGAAAGGCTCCCCTTGGGGGGAGCTGGCGCCCGTCAGGGCGACTGAGAGGGGCTTGACAGAAACGTTGCTTTAGGCAGAACCCCTCTCAGTCATCGCTGCGCGATGCCACCTCTCCCCTAGGAGAGGCTTTTCTTGCCCTGCCGGCAATTCACTTTGTCTCCCAGAGGAGAGGCTCGTTCGCCCTTGTTATTATCTTCTTGCCTTAGCAGGCTCAATATTAACCTTATACCCCTTGATAAAGTTCTTGTTCATCGCACCGATAACCTTTTCGGCTACATCCTCCGGTACTTCAACAAAGGTAAACTTATCATAAATATTAATAAGACCGATATCACGTGCCGGAATGTCTGCTTCGATAGCAATGGTGCTGACAATATCCTTAACCATAATCTTCTGGCTGCGGCCGATGTTGATAAACAGGCGCACCATGCCGGGACGGCCGCCGGTGTTGCGCAGGTCCTTGGACAGGATATCCTCCTGCGGAGCCTCCAGAGCCTTAATGCCCTCCTGCATCAGCTTCAGAGCTGCGGCAGCAACTTCTTCCGCACTGTAATCATCCAACAGGCTTTCGGCAATCGGCATATAGTCATGATATGCGTTCAGCTCCAGCACAGTCTGCATCTTGCTGATAATTTGGTCGCGCTGACGCTCGATAACGTTAGCAGCAGTCGGCAGCTGACGGCGTTGGATTTTAGTCTTGACGGTACGCTCAATCAGCTTCAGCTGACGGAACTCACGCGGAGTGATGAAGGTCATAGCTACGCCGGTGTTGCCTGCACGACCGGTGCGGCCGATGCGGTGAACGTAGCTTTCCGGATCCTGCGGAATATCAAAGTTGATAACGTGGGTGATGTTGTCAACGTCGATACCGCGGGCAGCAACGTCGGTAGCAATAAGCACATCGACAGCACCCTCGCGGAATTTCTTCATTACGCGGTCACGCTGGTTCTGGCTCAGGTCACCATGCAGGCCCTCAGCCATGTAGCCACGGCTGGAAAGTGCGATAGACAGGTCGTCAACACCCTTTTTGGTACGGCAGAAGATAATCAGCTTGCCGTCGATTTCTGCGTCCAACAGACGGCACAGGCCTTCAATCTTATCCTTGGTTTCGAAATAGTATTGCTCAATCAGAGGCACAGTCAGCTCTTCCTTGGAAATGGTTACATTCTTCGGCGCCTTCATGTACTTCTTGGTCAGGCTCAGAATCGGACGAGGCATGGTTGCGGAGAACAGCAGAGTCTGGCGTTCAACCGGCAGGCTGCGCATAATTTCTTCGATATCATCAACAAAGCCCATATCCAGCATTTCGTCAGCCTCGTCCAGTACCAGGAATTTGATATGGTCCAGACGGATAGTGCCGCGGTTGATATGGTCAATCAAACGGCCCGGGGTACCGATAACAATCTGCACATTGTTGCGCAGCGCACGGATCTGGCGTTCAATCGGCTGGCCGCCGTAAACAGGCAGCGCACGCACGCGGCGGGTACGGCCGATTTTGCCTACTTCTTCCGCAACCTGAATAGCCAGCTCACGGGTTGGAGTCATAATCAGCGCCTGAATATGCTTGAAGTCGGTAATTGCCTGCACCAGAGGAATACCGAAGGCAGCGGTCTTGCCGGTACCGGTCTGTGCCTGGCCGATAACGTCGTTACCTTCGAGCACCAGGGGAATAGTAGCGGCCTGAATTGGAGAAGGCTCTTCGAAGCCCATGTCAGTCAGGGCGGTTACAATTTTTTTGTCCAGCTCTAAGCTGCCGAACATCTCTTTTTGAATGGTCATTAATGTTTATCCTCCGTATTGTTTTTTTCTTCTAATAATTTATCAATAGCCATGGAAATAGCTGTCTGAGCTATTCTCAGCTTATTTTCTGTTCTTGTAGACATAAAACGGTGCTCCTGGCAATATACCACGTCGTCAGTGGCAACGGCAATATATACAAGGCCTACCGGTTTGCCCTCGCTGGCTCCCGGTCCGGCGTTGCCCGTAATGCTCACACCATAATCACTGCCCAGCTGCTTGCGTACGCCCAGCGCCATTTCGCAGGCGGTTTCACGGCTGACAGCGCCGTATTTGGCCAGCGTATCTGCCTGCACATTAAGCAGCTTCTGCTTAGCCATGTTAGTGTAGCTGACGATGCTTCCCAGCAGATATTCACTGCTGCCCGGCACATCCGTAACCAGGCTGCTGGCAAGACCGCCGCTGCAGGATTCCGCAAAGGCAATAGTTTTGCCCTGCTTCAGCAGCTCCTGCCCTAAGCAGGCCGCCAGAGTGGCATCATCCACACCGTATATATAATTATCAACGCTCTTGCGTACCTTGGCTTCCATAGCGTCGAGCAGCTTGACTGCCTCTTTATCATTGGCAGCCTTCGCCGTAAGCCTGATGAGAATTTCACCGTAGCGGGCATAAAGCGCAATCGTCGGATTGGTCTGCGCCATAATCAGCTCGTCGAGCTTGGCAGCCACCATAGATTCGCCGATACCGCGCAGATGCAAGGTGCGCGACATGATAATGCCGTGCTTGCTGAAGCGCTGTAGCATTCGCGGCAGCAGCTGCTTTTCGCACACATCCGTAAGCTCGCTCGGAGGTCCGGGCAGCATAATGAAGATTTTGTCCTTATATTCCAGCCACAGTCCGGGAGCGGTACCCACATCGTTCTGCAGTACCTCGGCCCCGATGGGCACATACGCCTGCTTCTCGTTATTTTGCGAAGGGCAAAGTCCCTTCTTGGCAAAATATGCATCTATGCGTCCCCACGTATCCAAATCGAGATAGCCTTCAGTATGACAAACCTCCATCACTATCTCCTTGGTAATATCACCGCGCGTCGGTCCCAGACCGCCGCTGGTAATGATGATATCGGCGCGCTGCATGGCCTGCTCCAGCACTGCGCGCATACGCTCCGGATTATCTCCGACCGTAGTGTGATATAAAACATCAAAGCCTATATTATTCAGCTTGCGGGATAAATACTGCACATTGGTGTTTAAAATTTCACCCAGCAGCAGCTCCGTCCCGGTAGTAATGATTTCAACCTTCATCCTGCTGTCACCCTCTCACCGGTTATTTTGACTCATACAGCAACGTTAAACCAGCTCTGCCACCATTTCATAGGTAAAGCCTTGCAGAATACGCACTCTTACCATCTGGCCTACCTCCAGCTCGGCGGCATTTTCGATAAAGATGTTGCCGTCGATATCAGGTGCCTCGTGATAGGAACGTCCTACCGCAAGAGCGGGGTTTTCTTCATCAAAGCCTTCGACGATAACGTCCAGCTCCTCATCCTCGCGCTCCTGATGGATTTCTTCGGAAATACCTGCCTGCAGCGCCATCAGCTCATGATAGCGGTTTTCCTTAACCTCAGGCTCAATCTGGTTTTCCATAGCGCCGGCCACAGTACCCTCCTCTTGGGAATACTGGAACACGCCTGCGTTTTCAAAGCGCTGCTTTTCAACAAAGTCCATCAGCTCCGCAAAATCCTCATCGGTTTCACCGGGGAAGCCCACGATGAAGGTAGTGCGGATAGTAATGCCCGGAATACGCTCACGCAGCTTGGCCAGAAGTTCTTCTACCTGCGCACGTGTATCGTAACGGTTCATGCTTTCCAGCAGTCTGTCGCTGGCATGCTGCAGAGGAATATCAATGTACTTGCACACCTTGTCGCATTCGGCGAAGGCTGCAATCAAATCGTCCGTAAAGTTGTTGGGATACAGGTACATAACGCGGATCCACTCGATGCCCTCCAGCTCGTTGAGGTCACGCAGCAGCTGCGGCAAAAGCAGCTTGCCGGTGAGGTCCTCGCCGTAGCGGGTAGTGTCCTGCGCAACTACAATCAGCTCCTTGACGCCGTGAGCAGCAAGGCTTCTTGCCTCTGCCATAACCTCATCATAAGGACGGCTGGTGTAGGGACCGCGCAGCTGCGGAATAATGCAGTAGGAGCAGCAGTTGTCGCAGCCCTCGGCAATTTTCAGATACGCCATGTAATCAGGCGTAGTCAGCATTCTGGGCGGAGTCTGTACATTTTTGCTTTCCAGCTTCTGCAGATGCTTTAAGCGCTTGCCTGCCAGCACCTGGTCGATAACCCAGCCGATATCGGTAAAGCTGTCAGTGCCGACGATAGCGTCAACCTCCGGCATGCTTTCGAAAAGCTCGTCTGCATAACGCTGGCCGAGGCAGCCTGTCATAATCAGATATTTGCAGCTGCCCTCCTCCTTATATTGCGCCATTTGTAAAATTGTGCTGATGGATTCCTCCTTCGCACTTTCGATAAAACCGCAGGTATTAACAATAATCAGTTCGGCATCTGCGGGATTATTGGTAATCTCCAGCTGCTTATCCTTGATAATACCCAGCATAACTTCAGAATCTACCAGATTTTTGGGACAGCCGAGGCTGACCATACCTATTTTCATTCTTTACCTCCAAAACCTGCTGCCCTCACCCAAGCCGTCGGGACAGCAAGCAAGAGCACAAATCATTATAATCTAATTCACTATTCACTGATGACTAATCACCAGCCACTAACAACTATTTACTGAATCTAACCTTACTCAGCCACTTATTTGTCAGGCCATCCTGCTTAACAGGCTCCAGATAACTGCTGTTGAGCCAGATTTTATCGCCATCGGCGGCAGCCTCATCAAAGCCGCGCAGGAACAGAAACAGATAGCCTGTAGCATTTTCCTGTGCTATCGCCTGCACCTGCTCGCTTGTCAAAAGCCATTCCATAACCTTCAGGCCCTGCAAATCATCTGTAGTATTCTTAAACAGGCCTACGCAGAAAAGATTGACCGGCGTGCCTTCCTTGGGATAGACAACATAAGCGGGAAATTTATTTTCCAGATATTTAAACACGTAGCTTTGTCTGGTAATAGCCACATCCGCATCACCTACCGCCGCCATGCGCACAGGTGTAAAGGGAAACTTGGAATATTGCCCGATAAAGCGGTTGATATTGCCTAAATACTCCAGCGATTCATCCTCGCCGAAGCGGTCTGCCAGACCTGCCAGAAAGTTTTGCGTGCTGTTGCTGTCGGATAAATTTTCCAGAGCAATGCGCAGCTGTTCTTTCCCTGCCAAATCCTGCCAGCTGCAGATATTTGCCTGGCCGACAGTACGGGCGTACTGCTGGTTGACCAGAAAAACTATCGGATCATAGAAAACGCCGTACCAGCTTAAATCCGCATCACGGAACTTCTGCGGCAGTCTGTCGCCATCGGCAAAGGCCACAGGCTTCAGCCTTCCCTGACGCTTCAGGCCGGCAAGCGTGCGCTGCTCGGCCAGCACAACGTCCGGCAGCTCCCCGCCGGGCTTCAGCTCGTAAATAGCCTTCAGCTGCAGCTTAGCCTTCTGCTCCTTGTTGAAGGCATCCACCAGATTTTCAGTAAATTTATTATCAAGCTCGGAATACAGGATAACGGTTTTTGCCCCTGCGTTCTGTACAGGAGCAGGCTGCTCACCGCAGCCTCCCGTCAGTATTCCGGCCAAAATCAGCACTAAAAAGATACAACGGATCATCTCATCCCTCCGTTACTATCTGCGGCGCTTATCCTCACGCCTTTTTCCACCGGCACTGCCTGAAGCGGTACTGCGCGTTGCATTACGCGCTCCACTGCCCGTTGCATTACGTTTCGGGCCGCGAGAAGCATCACGCTTCGCGCCACGCACTCCGCCGCGCTGTTCCTGCTCCGTATACAGCAGGCATTTATGTCCGCTGCCCACGAGGTCCATGCGTCCTGCCTTCTGCAGCGCCTCCAGCACCAGCTTGCGGTTACGCGGAGTACGGTACTGCATCAGCGCACGCTGCATTGCCTTATCATGCGGATTGCGGGCCACAAATACGGTTTCGCCGCTTTCCGGGTCGATTCCGGAATAATACATCGCCGTCGCCGCACTGCCGGGAGTAGGAATAAAGTCCTGCACCTGCTCCGGATTGTGCTTGATGTCACGCAAAAACTCTGCCAGCTCAATGGCATTGTTCAGCGTGCAGCCCGGATGGCTGGAAATAAAGTACGGCACCAGATATTGCGGCAGGCCGATTTCTTTATTTTTTTGCGTAAACATGCGCATAAACTTCAGATAAACTTCCTTGCCAGGCTTGCCCATACGCGCCAGAACCTGCGGCGCGATATGCTCGGGCGCTACCTTCAGCAGACCGCTGATGTGATAACGGCACAGCTCGTCCAGAAATTCCTGCTTTTTATCCGCCAGCAGATAATCATAACGGATACCGCTGCGGATAAACACCTTCTTGACTCCCGGTAAAGCACGCAGCTTGCGCAGCAGAGCTATATAATCGCTGTGGTCGGCATCAATATTGGGGCACGGCTTGGGAAACAGGCACTGCCTGTCCTTGCACACGCCGTATTTCAGCTGCTTGGCACAGGAAGGATGGCGGAAGTTGGCCGTAGGGCCGCCGACGTCATGGATATAACCCTTGAAGCCGGGAAGCTTTATCAGCAGCTTTGCTTCACGCAGAATAGATTCATGGCTGCGCGCCTGAATGATACGTCCCTGATGCGCATGAATAGCGCAGAAGGAACAGCTGCCGAAGCAGCCTCTGCTGCTTACCAGGCTGAACTGAACCTCCTCCAGCGCTGCTACGCCGCCCTTGGCGTCGTAGCTCGGGTGCCACTGACGCATATACGGCAAATCGTAGATAGCGTCCATCTCCTCCATCGTCAGCGGGAAGATGTTCGGATTCTGTACGATATATTTCTTCTGTCCCTTTTGGACTACGATTTTGCCATAAAACGGGTCCTGCTCCTTGCTCTGCAGCTTAAAGGCTCTGGCAAATTCCTTGCGGTCGTCCTTGATAGCCTTCCAGCCCGGAAGCTCCACATATTCATCATCGGGCAAACTGTCAGACAAATACGCCGTACCGCGGATATAATGCAAATCCTCAGCGCTGGCACCGCCTGCCAGATAGTCGGCAATTTCCATAATCTGCTTTTCGCCCATGCCGTAAACCAAAAGGTCCGCACCGCTAGACTCCAGAATAGAAGGCAGCAGCTTGTTTTCCCAGTAGTCGAAATGCACAAAACGGCGCAGGCTGGCTTCAATACCGCCGATAATTACAGGCATATCGGGCCACAGCTGCTTGACGAGCTGCGCATAAACGGCCGTAGCATGGTCGGGACGCTGTCCCACCGCACCGCCTGCGGTATATTTGTCGACAGAACGCTCATTTTTGGCTGCCGTATAACGGCACAGCATGGAGTCAAGGTTGCCGCCGGAAATAAGCACGCCCAGTCGCGGCTTGCCCAGCTCTGCCATATATTCTGCTTTATCCCAACGCGGCTGGCACAGCATAGCTACCTTGTAGCCCTGCGCCTCCAGCACGCGGCAGATTACTGCCGGACCGAAGGAGGGGTGGTCTACATAGGCATCGCCGCTGATAAACAGAAAGTCAAGCTGCTCCCAGCCACGCTCGGCAATTTCCTGAGCGGAAATCGGTAAAAACTGTTTCATGAAAAACTCCTGAACAAATTATTATTTCTTCTTATCGGCCTTCACTTTGCCGGCAGCCTGTGGCTGCTGCGGCTCAGCCGGCTTAACCTCAGCCTGCGGCTTCGGTCCTTCTGCCTTCGGCGCAGGTGCGGCTGCAGCCGGCTGCGGTGCTGCTTCCTCTACTGCGGCAGCAGGTGCAGCCTTGGTTTCAGGCTCGGACTTCGGTGCAGCCTCCTCTGCCTTAGCTGCGGCTGCAGGCTGTGCGGGAGCGTTGCGCAGATAGGTCTTGACGGCCACGCCATGCTCGCCCTTCAGGTCAACAGCCTCGCCGTTCACTTTAATGCGTACAACGCCGATGTTGCCGTATTTGATAATCAGCTTATCCTTAGCCTCAAAATGCTTGCTTTCCTTAGCATGCAGAATGCCGGCAAAAAGCTCCTTGCCGTCGGCACTTGCCTCCAGCCAGCAGTCACCCTCGGCCTCCAGGTCAACGGTAACCTTGTCCAGCACTGCGGGTGCTTTAGCTTCGGGCTTAACCTGCTCGGTCTGCTTAGCCTCATCCTTAGGCATATTTTTAAAATAGTTAATCGTAGCGGGAATAGCAAAATAGCCTGCCGTGAGCACCGCTACCGCTGCTAATCCTGCCAGACACTGCTTCATTGGCAGCTTCGGCAAGCCCGGCATTTCAAAGCGGCCTGTACCGCTGCCGATATCACGCTTATCCTTCAGCTGTATATTGAGGCGGACTTTTTCCACCTCGCGGATACCCTGGCTGCGTACAGCCTCTGCCGCCATACCGGCAGCACTTGCTTTATATTCATTAACAAGCTCCGGACCGTTCAGTCCCAGATAATTACCGTAGTTACGGATTATTCCCTTCAGGAAAACCTCACCTGGAGTCTTGTCATATTCGTCATTTTCTACAGCCTGCAGATAACGGCTGCGGATACTGGTAGCCTTTTCGGCATCAGCCAGGGAAATACCCTTGGCCAGTCTTGCTTCTTTCAAAATTGCGCCGACAGTCTTTTCCTTATCATCCATTTCGCCTGCACCTCCGCTTATTCACGGCGCAGGAAGCGTTCCTCTGCTTCCTTACGCGACATTATAACCTCTCGTGGCTTGCTGCCTACGGATTGACCGACAATGCCCAGCTCCTCCATAGTATCTACCAGACGCGCCGCACGCGTATAGCCTATGCGGAAGCGTCGCTGCAGCATGGAGCTTGATGCCTGCCCCATATCCAGCACAAGGCTCAGGGCATCCTCAAAAAGCTCATCCTCTGCAGGCGCATTGGAGCCTGCATCCTCGGCATTATGGCCTTTATTATCACATTCCAGCTCCTGCTCTGTTACTTCTTTGCTGTAATTTACAGGAATGGACTGCTTGATAATGAAATCTACTATTTTATTCAGCTCATCATCGCTGACGAAGGCACCCTGCACACGCACAGGCTTGTTGTAGCCCATGGGGTAAAAGAGCATATCGCCCTTGCCCAGCAGCTTTTCGGCACCGCCCATATCAATAATGGTGCGCGAATCTGTCTGCGAGGATACGGCGAAAGCAATACGTGAAGGAATATTCGCCTTGACGATGCCTGTAATAACATCTACGGACGGACGCTGGGTTGCCAAAATCAGATGGATACCGGCAGCGCGGGCCTTCTGTGCCAGGCGCAGGATAGCATCCTCCACATCAACCTTGGCTACCATCATCAGGTCTGACAACTCGTCGATGATAATTACGATATAGGGCATCTTTTCGTCGGCCTGCGCGTTATAGGTTTTGATGTCACGCACACGGCTGTCGGCAAACGCCTTATAACGGCGCTCCATTTCCGCTACCGCCCAGTGCAGCGCGCTGGCTGCCTTTTTCGGCTCGGTGACAACCGGTGTCAGCAGATGCGGAATACCGTTGTAATTAGACAATTCTACGACCTTAGGGTCGACAAGAATCAGTTTAACCTCGTCCGGTGTAGCACGGTACAAAAGACCGGCGATAATCGTATTGATGCACACCGATTTGCCGGAGCCTGTGGAGCCTGCCACCAAAAGATGCGGCATTTTCGCAAGGTCGGCGGAAATAATATCACCGCTGATATCCTTGCCCAAACCGATGCACAGATGCTCCTTGGCATTGCGTACACTGCCTGCCTCCACAACCTCACGGAAGCACACGGGATCGTTCTTCGTGTTCGGCGCTTCGATGCCGATGGCGGATTTGCCGGGAATCGGCGCTTCGATACGCACACCGGGAGCAGCCAGACGCAGGGCAATATCATCCGCAAGGTTCACCACCGAGCTTACCTTCACACCTGCCGCAGGCTCCAGCTCAAAGCGGGTAACAGAAGGTCCGCGCGTTACGGCAACAACTCTGGCACGCACCTTGAAGTCTGCCAAAGTCTGCTCCAGCACCGCACATTGATCCATGATGTCCTTCTGATAGGTGGACGGGTCGCTGACCTTCGGCGTATCGAGAATCTCCAGCGGGGGCAGCTGATAGCTGCTTGCGGCCTGCGCTTCAGGTTCATATGCTGCGGACTGCTGAGCAGGTGCCGCTGCGGCAATTTTATCTGCACTGTCAAAAATCGTTACGGCCGGCTTCTCCGGTTCAGGCTCAGGCTGCGGCTCCGCCTTGGCAGGCACTGCAAACGTTGGTACCTGCTCCTCGCGATAGGTATTGCGGATTACGGAAGCAGGACGCTCCGGCTCCGGCTCGGGTTCGGCAGCCGGCGGCTCCGCATCATCCAGAAAGCGGCTGTCCGGCTCGTAATCATCGTCATAATTTATAATCGGTCTTACAATGACCTCGGGCTTGGACTGCTCCCATTCGGGCAGCTGCACCGGGTCACGCTCTATTTCCTCTTTTAAAGGTGATTTTTCGTAAACACTCTTGTTTTTGGTAAAGCCTAAAATGCTTCTGAAGGCACTTTTCTTCTGCACTCCCTCGTTGAAGGCATCAAATTCGGGGCTGGTATAGTTGCTGATAACATTATCCGCGGGAACGGCATGCTGTTGAGGCGCGGCACTCTTGCGCTTGAACACGGTCCTTGGCACAATCTCGGGACGCACGCGCTCCTCCCTCACCTTGTCATCAGGGCGCACCAGCGTAATTTCGTCGGAGGTCAGATAATCCTGCCACAGCTCCCACCATTTGCGCAGCGGCAGCACCAGGCCCAGCAGCCACAGCCAGCCTAAGGCAAGAATAATATAAACAGTCACATCACCGGCAAAGGAACGCAGCAGCTTCAGCAGCAAACCGCCGACTAAACCGCCGCCCTCCGCTATCAGCGAAGGCTCCAGCTCAGAGCCAACAGGCACAAAAACATGATGAGCTGTGCCTGTAAGGCACAGCGTCACCAAAGTAAAAATTAATGTTCTCTTGTTAAAAACACCAAACTGTCCTTTAAGCAAAGCAAAGGACGCAGCAAAGAAAGCCAAAGGCAGCAAAAAGATACCCTTACCCAGCAGATGCTGCTCCACCAGATAAGCATAATGCATTACACCGTCCTCAGCCGTCATAAGAAGAGCGGCTGCAAACAGCAGACCCATAAGCAGGCAGACAACGCCGACAGGGCGCGAGTAGCTTCTATTCTGTTGCTTCCTTCTTCTTTCCTTGCGCAAGATAAGACAACTCCTAAATTTGCAGCTGCCGGCAGTCATCCTTTATCAGCTGACTTCTGACAACCGCTCACCAAAAACTAATCACTAATAACTAATCACTATCAAATCTCCATGATAATCGGCAGAATCATCGGACGGCGGCGGGTTCTTTCGAACAGGAAGCGTCCCAGAGAATCACGGACAGTGGACTTGATTGCCGACCATTCGGAAACATTGTTTTCCTCGCAGCGGTCCAATGCAGCCTGCACCTTATCGCGTGCTTCATCCATCAGGTCCTCGGCCTCGCGCACATAAACAAAGCCGCGGGAAACGATATCCGGACCGGAAACCACATGGCAGGATTCCTTGTCGACGGTTACAACAACAATCATGATACCGTCCTGAGAGAGCTGACGGCGGTCGCGCAGTACGATGTTGCCTACGTCGCCGACACCCAAGCCGTCAACCAGCACCTTGCCTGCAGGCACCTTGCCGCTAATGGTAATGCTGCTCTTGGTCAGCTCGATAACACTGCCGTTTTCACCGATAACAATGTGGTCTGCCGGCATGCCGAGGGATTTCGCCAGATTAGCATGCTTAACCAGGTGACGGTATTCACCATGCACAGGCATGAAGAAACGCGGACGCACCAGATTGTGCATCATCTTGATTTCCTCCTGGCTGGCGTGGCCGGAAACGTGGACACCGTTGCTCTTTTCATAGATAACGTCCGCACCCAGCTTGTACAGATGGTCGATAGTACGGGAAACAAGCTTTTCGTTGCCCGGAATAGGTGTAGCAGAAATAATTACTGTATCACCGGGCATAATATCAACCTTTTTATGGTCATTCATAGCCATACGAGTGAGCGCGCTCATCGGCTCACCCTGACTGCCGGTGGTGATAATAACAACCTTTTCCGGCGTATAGTTATGAGTTTCGTCAATATCAATCAGCACGCCCTCGGGAACCTTCAGGTAACCAAGCTCCTTGGCGATATTTACAACATTCACCATGCTGCGGCCGATAACTGCTACCTTACGGTCATACTTCACAGCAGTATCAATAACCTGTTGGATACGATGTACGTTAGAGGAGAAGGTTGCTACAATAATACGATGCTTAGCATAGCGGAACTCCTCGTCAAAGGTCTGGCCTACCATTTTTTCGCTGGGAGTGAAGCCCGGGCGCTCGGCGTTGGTGCTGTCTGCCAGCAGGCACAGTACACCGCGGTCGCCGTATTCGGCAAATTTATTGAATTCCATAACCTGTCCGTCAACAGGAGTGTGGTCGATTTTGAAGTCACCGGTGTGGATAATAACACCGATAGGAGTAGTAATCGCGATAGCAACAGCGTCGGGAATGCTGTGGTTTACGCGGATGAAATCGAGCTTAAAGGCACCGGTGTTAATCTTGTCACCGGGTTTTACTACGTGCAGGGTTTCGTTGCCTACACCGTTTTCCTTCAAGCGGCCTTGTAAAATACCCAGAGTAAGTGCGGTACCATAAACGGGACAATCAATTTGTTTCATAACATAGGGCAGCGCACCGATATGGTCCTCGTGACCATGTGTCAGAAAGATACCCTTAATTTTATCTTTATTCTCAACCAAATATGTAATATCGGGAATAACCAAGTCAATGCCGAGCATATCGTCTTCAGGGAACATCAGGCCTGCATCAATCAGGATCATGTCGTCCCCGTAACGGAATACCGTCATATTTTTACCAATTTCGCCCAAACCACCAAGCGGGATAATCTGGACCTTATGTTGAAATTTACCCAAAAAAAATACACCTCCATTTTTTATTTTACATTCTTCCGTACAAATGTAGAAATTGAATTTGATACTGTGTCCGCACACATACTCTCTACTTTATTATACACTAAATATGGGCTATTGACAAATAGTGATACATATTTTTTGTGAAAAGTTTGTTGCCAAACGGATGATTTTTTGGCAGAGGAATAGCGCATGCAAAAAAGGGCTGCGGGCAAGGTGCCCCAGCCATCAAAGTACAATAGCATTGACAAAGTTTGTCACAAATTCAGGCTAACTAGCCCAATGAATTTAGACTAAGCTTTTCTACACTCAGCCAAGTAACATTATTAATGTTTAACAACTATTTCGCATATAAACTAATAGTGTATAAATGTGAATATTCATTTAGGATTAGTGTTTTAGATACTCTAACGGTAATCAGAGACTCTGATGTCCACCAACAATAAGTGTTTCCGCCATTAGTAAATTCTTCATTACTCTTTTCTTTAATTTTATTGTTATCAATGAATAGCATTTCTTTTTTTACACAAGGCCCTAGTCTATCATCAAAATACGAAACCAATTTATAGCTATTGCTTAAAATGCTATTAAACTCTTGATTTTCAGCATAGTCTTGCTGTGAATAGAAATTATCATTAAGTTTAAAATATAATGTTATTTCTGTTAACTTATTATCCACAAAAGTCATGTGTAACCAATCCACTTTTTGTCCACCAACATATAAAAACCTAGTATCCATTTTTAAACTTTGATAATTTTTGCTAAATCTAATGTCCCTTAAGTTAGGATTCTGTAACTTAGCTTCTTCTATTGACATCCCCCACCTGTATTTATCAAAATTTACTATGTATCCGTCAATAACAGGTTTTGAATCACTGCTTTTACCAGATTTTAAGTATGCTACAATATTTTTGAAAATAAAGTTATTAGGAATATTATTCTCTTTTGAATCCTCTTTAACTTCTGCTTTTTGGCATACGTAATTTTTATCGAACTCACAAACTCCAGTTGTTTTAATTGTGTTTTTATTAATATCTATTTCAACTACACGAACAACGGATGTTTTTTTCAAAGATTTAACTTCTACAGCAACACTATATTTACTATCGCTAATTTTTTTCGTTTTATCTTTCAGCAACCAGAAAGAATCGCCACCAGAACTGTATAATTGAAGCTTTTTTTCTTTTTGGATATCTATATTCTTTATATCGTTAATATCAATTCCCTTTTTAGTAAAGCTCAAATTCGGAAAAAAACTAAAACTGCTAAAAGAATCATTTTTTACTGCTTCCCTAACTTCCTTTTTGTGCATTTCTTTTAAAATATTAACTACAAATAGAAGCGCTAAACCTACAATTATACAAACAACTACCTTAGCATAGTGTCTGCTTTTAAAAGCAGGCAGCACTATAGCTGTAGCAATAAGCATTATAAGAGCAGATAAAATGTTGTAAAATAATACTCCCCTAAATAACGTAAATCCCAAAACCAGAAAAGCTATTCCAGCAAATATTACTCTTTTATCAATACCAGTTTGTTTTGGCATATTACTGCTTGTATCGTTCGACATTTTGTCACTATTAGATTCGTTATTTACTATATTGTCACCAAGAGTATTATTAACTACTTCTAATTTAGCTCCGCATTTAGTACAAAACATCGAATCGTCTGGAATATTTGCCCCGCATTTTCTACAAAACATATAAATCCTCCTATCTTCTAAACAAACACATAAATATGACACTAAGATAATAATCCGAAAACCATCACCGATATCATATTTTAATGTTGTAGAAACATCCTTTATTACAAATCATCAAACAGAATATATCATCTACCTACCATTATACAGAAAACAAAAAAGAGCACAGCAAAAATAAGACAAGCTGTTACACACCCGTTATTCTCATCAGATTCTAATTCTATTCCTTCCCAACTCAGTTTTTGATTACATACAGGACAATTAGGATAGCCCTTTAAAATTGAATGACCACATGAGGGGCAAATATATGAGTAATTTTCCACAATTTTTTCTTGTGAATCATTCACATCCGGCAACTTCTGATTACATATAGGACATACAGAAAGCCATTTCAAGACAGAGTTACCACAAGAAGGACAAATAGTAGAATTCTGATTAACATTAGCTGACTCATGTTTTAAAACAATCACCATTCTAGGATTTTGTTTATTAAAAGAACTATCCATAGTAGTTGTTTGCTCAAAAGCACTAGCATTATCCCATACTATTCGGTCACCACATTTGGGACAAAACTTCATTTCCGGTAAAAGTTGTCTTCCACACTTTCGACAGAACTTTACTTCGCTATTGGATGAAAGATTATACTGTTTATTCCATTCTGCATCTACCTTAGCCTTCAACTGTTGAAAAGCATTGTAGTTATCGAAATCTTTATTCATGAACGGCTCAGCCATATTGAGAACCTTTCGAGCCTTTTCATTGCTGCCACCCTTATCAAATCCGGCACCGAACCACCATAAAGCAGTTCCATAAAAATCTCTGAGTTCATAATTCCACGCATTATTATTTTCGAGAAACTGATAGTCTTCAGCAACTTCGCTATAGAAATCACTCAAAAGATTATCGCACAAAGGAACAATGTCATTACCAACACCGCTATTAAAAACTCGCTTATTGAGCAAATCTATATAATATTTACAGGAATTTTCAAACCTGTTAGAAACAATTTCAACCTGCTTAGAAAATTCTCGCCTATCAGCACGCATCTTCTGCTCCCTTGCATACTCAGCCGCTTCCCTATCAGCCTGTGCATGAGCGGAATAACTCCTAGCATTTGCCAAACGGATATCATAAGCTTCTCTTTCAGCAGAATTTGATAAAACAGAATAAGCTTCATTAATTTCAATCATCCTACTTCTAGCTACATCAGGATCGACCTTCGTTACATCAGGATGGTATTTTTTGGCCAAAACAGCATATGCTTTCTTGATTACATCAAGTGAAGCTTTAGGATGCACTTCTAAAATCTCATAATAATCCTTCACACCAAAACGCCTGCCTCTCACGAAATTACTTTATAACTTTATTTTATCGTTTTAACAACATGATTATTCCTGTTATTACTAATACAGGAATCGAGAAATAAACACCATATATAATATGAGCAATAAAGCAAATGACTGCACAAATCCATGCAGCTTTATCGTTATCTTCCCAATTTCCAAACCTTTTCACCAAAAAATATTGTACAAGACTTATAACAGAAGCTGCTATCAGCATACCAATGATATAAGGAAAATGGCGATAAAGTACTTTACCCATAACTTTTCCAAAAGCAGTAACTACAATAAAAGCAATAAATATTAAAACATTATTCTTTATCCAACTTAATTTACTGCCTGTTTCATGGTTCTTATTTGATTCATTATTATATCCGACAGAAGTTGAATACGTCTGCTGATCCAAATCATTATCCTGAGCAACATTATCATTTTTTATAACCCTACTTCCGCAAGCATGACAGAATTGAGAATCATCGGACAATCTAACTCCACACTTTGAACAAAACATATAAATCCTCCTATGCAAAATAATGAAGATAAAAATTACTAATAAATCCATTTCGACATAAAAAAGTTTTTTCCTGCATAAAAATAAGATTTACTATTATATAATGCTTCAACGTGAAAAATCTACATTTTGCTTTTTATAAGATGTTTTTTAAATTGATTTCTAAAATATATCGATAAAGCTCCAAAAAAAATTGTACTATCCATACTATCATATCAGAATAAATCAACTACAATAACATTACAAAACTCCAAACTAATTATTTTCCGCATACAAAAATTTCAGCGAGCAGCTTTCCCCATCCCATCCCTTGACATTCCCTTCCATTTCAAGTACACTTAAACTAAGTTCTTCAAAACCGCAAGTAAGCTTATGCATCCGGCTCATTTACCTGCGGACAATTAAATAAGCAGTATGTCCTGCAGATGCACCTTTTCTGCAGAAGCTTAAGCAAGGCCATTTATATTTATATGGTACATTCTAAGAGTAGTACGAACTGACGATTTCTAATCGTCAGGGTACTGCTCTTTTTTTGGTTTTTAGGCGTCTTGATAACTGCTTATGTATTTTTTTATTCACTTGTGTTAAAATGAAAGGAGAAAACCATGCAAGACCTGGCAACAAAATTTGCAAACCTGACTATCCAAAGCGACTTCATTTTCAAGAAGGTTATGTCGCGCAAGCGTATCTGCAAGCATCTGCTGGAGGAGCTGCTGCAGATAGAAATTGCAGACATTAACTACATTGAGGCAGAAAAGACGCTTGAGCCTGAGTACACCAGCCGCGGCATCCGCCTTGATATCATCGTAGCGGACGATAAAAACACGCATTATAATCTGGAGATGCAGGTGAAAAACAATAAAAATCCCGATACGGATACCTACGTTCTGCCCAAGCGTTCACGCTATTATCAGGCGCTGCTTGATATTGATTTGCTGCAGAAGGGACAGCCGTATGACCTGCTGCCACCGACCTTTATCATTTTTATCTGTGTTTTTGATTTCTTTGAAAAAGGTAATTATGTCTATACCTTTAAAAAACGTTGTCTGGAGAATTTGGAGCTGGAGCTTCCCGATGAAGCGACCACGATGATTTTGAACACCAAAGGTACGCATGGCGCTATTTCTCAAGACATCAAAAGCTTTTATGATTATGTAAACAACCACATTGTAACTACTGATTTTACCAAGCAGATAGATGATGAAATCAGCTATCTGAAACTCGATACGAAAGTGAGGCGAGAATTTATGCTTATGGAAGCACGTTTGTTAGATGAAAGGCGTGAGGGCGAAGCTGAGGGCATTGCCAAAGGCAAGGAAATAGGTCTTGCTGAAGGTGAAGCAAATGCCAATATCGCTACTGCTAAGCGCATGTTGGCCAAGGGCTGCTATTCTCTCGAGGATATTGCGGAGCTTACAAATTTATCTCTCGCTGATGTAGAGAAGCTGAAGGAAGAGCAAGCTGAGCAAGCCTGATACGCACACACAACATTAAAGCAAAAGGCGTTCTACCGCAGTTGGGTAGAACGCCTTTAGTCTTATATGTTCGCCGTACAGCGCCACTTCTTCTTCTCGCGTCAGTTGCGCGTTCGCCGTGAGCGCCATTTCTTCTTCTCGCGTCAACTTTACTTTCTCTTTACAGCACTTCTTCTTGCGTCAATGCAGCGCTGTACCTCCGCCACACAGTCGGCGAGGTGCTTTTTTATTTCCGTTTCCCAGAAGCGCAGCACTATCCAGCCGTTATCGCGCAGTTCAATGGTGTTTTCAAGGTCACGCTCCACATTACGCCTGATTTTTTCGTGCCAATATTTTACGTTGGTCGTCACATCGTAGCGCTCCATGCTTTTGCCGTGCCAGAACTCCCCGTCGCAAAAGACAGCGATTTTGTACTTGGTAATGACGATATCCGGATGGCAGCTGCACACCTTATAATTCTTGCGGTAGCGGATGCCCTCGTGCCACAGTGCCTTGCGCAGAAGGATTTCGATTTTGGTGTCCTTGCTGCGGATAGCCTGCATATTTTTATGGCGTTGCTCCTTAGTCAGCTTGTCCATTTTTGAATATTTTCGCCGTCCTCTGACTTATTTATAACGAATCTGGAAGTTCAATCTAAAGTAATATCTGCTGAATTCTTTATAAACAACTCCATAATTACCATGGTTGGGACTGGTAGACGGAAACTCTAAATAGCAGTTATTGTACAAATAAGTTTTAAATGCATCCGATTCCAAAGCGTGATGAGCAAGTACATCACCATTATTGCAAACAGTAATGAAACCGCCATTAACATTGCTCTTTCCGTCCCATAAAGTTGATGCCGTCATACCGCAATAAGCAGCGTATAAAAAGTTCTTCACCATATACGGATACTTAATTTCAGGACGTTTTAAACCAGCCGGATTGTCTTGTATTACTCTTTCGACAACCTTGTTTAAGTCTACCTCTGAAAATCCTAAAAAGAAATAATTATAGAGCATGTGCGGAATGACTATTTTCAATTCAGAATTAACTAATTCAAGATTTTCGGCAAATGCTTCACATCCTGCTTTTTTCGCCACAGGATAACCGACAAAAGAAACTTTGCAATGCTGCAAAATAAGCGCACATCTGTCGCGAACGGCAGCGTGGCCTTTGGCATCAAAAAGACTGTTTACTTCGTCCATTAACTCGTCTGTCATTCCTTCGAGTCTGAAAATAGGAGCGCAGGCTTTTGCGGTGTTGAACAAGGTACTGCCTTCTCCAAACTTACGCTTTAAGAAAGAATCAATATCGTAAGCACCAACAAAAGTATTGCTATCATAGACATTCATAAAAATTTCTTCCATATCGCTCACTTTCCAACAAAACAAATGCTTTCAGAAAAGCTAATCAACCTAAAAATATCTTATCGTTATGATATTGCATAAATTCTCTTGCTGGAGCAAAACTTTCAGGAAAATGCAAAGCCACACCCTTATAAGACTTTAACCATCTTTTCGTATCATCATCCATACAACAATTCTCTAATTTGCTTGATATCAGCATTTTAAAATTAGAATCAAATGTTATCAGACCTTTATCAAAGGCCTTATCATGAAAAGCATTCAGACACAATCCGTTGCAAGGATTTGTGCGTTCTGTATGCTCATCGCTATCTTTCCATGGTTTTATATGACTTGCAATCAAAAGCTCTGTCGCGTCAATACCAGTAACACAGCATTTATTCCCATAAATTTTTAATACTGCATTTCTGAAATAAACTTGCCCTATGCGTTGTTTTACAATGTTATCTTTATATAAACCGTCAGGCATTTCACCCAATACGTTTGGTAAATAATGGTCATTTGCATAGTTATTCTTTAGAATATATGCTACATTAAGAGCTAAATCTTCTAAATTACAGCTAAATTCATTGAAAATCTCTTTATCTAACTTGCTTCCGTTCAATAATGCTGATTGATTTTTTGCTTTAATCAACGGATCATTACTTGCAAGATTACATACCTTCATGTAGACAGAAGCTGGTGTTCTCCCCAAAAGATCAGCCAACTTTATAACATCCAAGTTTGTTTTGGTTATTTTCTTATATGGTATCTTTAAGTATAAGTCTAAAGCTAAAATTGTTTCTTCACGAGTCCATTTTATGCCATTTCTGTCATTCATAATACAGCACTTCCTTGATACAGAATCCCATGTTTTTAAATAAATTCAACTCTCAGTCTTCTCCCGAATTACTTCTTAATCTTAATATTATAACAAATTCTACTGCTGTTTATACATAGGGAATTTAATTATATATGACTATTTTGTCAGTAATTTCACAGAAAAGTTGTTCGTTTACATTGTACTATGTTCTTGGGAAAAATTCAAGTATATCTGATAAATATTCTTGGTAATTAAATATCCACCCATTTTATTATTTTTTATTATCCCTCAACACTTTATCCGCAACCCTCTTGCGCACATGCGGAAACTCCTCTCCCATCAGCTCCATATTCTTCTCCACAATCCTCCAAAAATCCGGCATCTCCTCACCAAGCGCCATCACCAGCTGCCTCAGCACATACACATTCACGTTCACCTGCCCCCTTTCAATCCTGCGCAGCGAACGCTCCGACACTCCCGACAGCAACGCCAGCTCTTTCTGATTAATATTCTTGTCAAGCTGCAGAGATTTAATACACTCACCAATCACGTTGGCCAATAAAATACGTTCATTGTCTTTATCCATGTAATCGCCTCCATATGGGAATAGCGTATTACATAAATTTATTTTGACGGCTAAAACGGACACATCTGTCCTCTTTTATAATTTTTCTAATTTTCTGTGCTATAATAACCCCATCAAGACTTGATGCAGTACAGCACAGAATTCTGCCATACGCGGCATTGCGACCGCCTCAGAAAGGAACTGGACAACATAACAACAAAAAAGTGCCATGAGCAGGAAAACTCCGAAAAAATAATCTGCTGCATGCCGGAAGGCACCGAACCGCAGAACTGCACGGAGGAAAAAACAACCTTCACTCTCACAGAATTCAAGGAGCTGGTGCGCAGCGCCCAAAAGGGTGACCGCGAGGCCATCAATGTATTATGTACAGCCTTTAAGCCCTTAATCTACAAGGAGGCCTATCGCTACGAAGTGCGTGAAGCCTTGGGCGAGGATGCCGTCAATACTGCCTGGTTAATCTTTTTAGAGCAAATCAAGAAGTATGACGGACGCGACTTCGGGCATCTGCCTGGACTTTTGCAGTACCATATCCATTTCGGACTGCTACACAAGTTTACACGCGGGAAATCTGTCAAGGATTGCTATTATCTGGACGCAGAGGAAGAAGGCGAAGAAATGCAAATTGCTGACGAAAAGAATGATATTGACCAGTTGGTGCATAATCAGCTATTGTCCGAAGCAATGAAAAAACTTACAGATGCACAAAGAAATATTATCAAAACAGTTTTCTTTGAAGATAAAACTATGCAATCCTATTGTAAAAAATATGGAATAACTAAGCAATCAGGCTATGTTCACAAAGAACGTGCGCTAAAAAAAATAAAACAAGTCTTAGTAAGTTAAACACAAGCGTTCTGCTGCCAGTTCAGCAGAACGTTTTTGTATTTCTACGCTAGTATAAAAACAAGAGTGTCAAGTAAACGGGATTCAATCTTTTCTTTTGTCAAGGATCAAGAAAATCTCCTTTTTCAAGTGTCAAAAGTCCGGATTTATTCTCTTTTCGCTTGTCAAGGATGAGGAATTTTGGCTGCGCCTACGCTCTACTTCTACCGTACTTTACGTCTATCCTCTAGGTAGTACTCTAAAGAACAAGGTTACTACTAGCTTACGCTAGTAGTTTTTATCACAGCCAAAAGAAATAAAGACAGAAAGAAAAAATTATAAAAAAGAAAGAGAGAAAAAAGAAAACTCAATGTATTAATGGCTAAAAAACAATCAAAAGTCAGACAAAGAAAAAAATCTAAAAAATTTTTTAAAAATATTTATTTTGTGTGTCTGACTTTTACCCTAAAAAAAGCCATTAGTAAAGTGAGAGGCAAAAACAACACACTCCCGCCTCTTGCTGAAAACAGAATCCGGATATGCAAGTAAGCGCATGGGAGAAAAAATACAAAGGAGCTTTTTGATATATGCTTGTAACAAATCCCCGCAGAATTAATCATGAACAGCTGCGAATCTTGGCTAAGAATGCCAAAGGCGGTATCACTCACATCTATCTGCATTGGACGGCAGGAACCTACGACCAGGTTTTTGATGATTACCACATCAACATCGGCGAGCACGGCGAGCTTTACCTCACCTGCAACATGCTGCGCGAATATAAATCGCACACCTGGCGTCGCAACAGTCGCTCTATTGGCGTCACTCTCTGTTGCGCTAAGGATGCAATCCTCGCCTACAAATGCAATCCTGTGTTTGGCGCATATCCACCGACTGAACTTCAAGTGGAACAGATGGCGATAGTAGTCGCTATCCTGTGTCACGAGCTGGAACTGGAAATCAATAACGATACAGTTCTGACGCATGCCGAAGCAGCCAGTCGCGACCAATATGGTCCCGGTCAAGGTGATCCCGATATGCGCTGGGATTTGTACATGCTCAAAGGCATGCCGGAAACGAGGGCCCTGCGCCCGGGAGGCGTGCTGCTGCGAAAAAAGGCTCTGGCGTATTTGCACAGTATGCTCAGGGACAAGCTGCTGCAGCCACATGAAGCGGAAGTGGAGCAGCCTGAGCTGCTGGCGGCGTGAGGGCAACGCCTAGCGCCGAGAAAAAAGCCTCTCCTTGGGGAGATGTGGCAATCGCGAAGCGATGACGGAGAGGGGTTTAATTGCTAAGCATAATGACAGCAGTCCCCTCTCAGTCGCCTACGGCGACAGCCGCCCCAGGGCGCCCTCTCTTGCCCTGCGGGCAATTCACCTTGTCCTCCCTAGGGGAGCCTATCTTCTACCCATCATTTTTTTCATCATCGAAAGGAGTTTTAATCTATGGCAGAAATCAATCAGGAAATTTTGAAACGTACTCTGGTAATCAACGTTGAGGATGGCACCGGTGCCGACGGCACTACCAAGTATAAGGCGAAAAACTTCAACGGCATCAAGACTGACGCTGCACTGGACAAGGTGTATGAGGCAGGTACTGCCCTCGGCGGTCTGATGGAGAAGCCTTATAAGGATATTGAGCTGACCGAGAAGAGTGAGCTGGCGGAGGCGTAAGCAGAACGCCAAAGTAAATAAGTAGGAGAGCCTCTCCTTGGGGAGAGGTGCCGAGCTTGTCGAGGCGGAGAGGGGTTCTGCCTAAAGCAACATTGCTTTCAGTCCCCTCTCAGTCACCCTATCGGGTGACAGCCGCCCCAGGGCGCCCTCTCTTGCCCTGCGGGCAATTCACCTTGTCCCCCCTAGGGGAGCCTCTCTGCTACCCTAAATTCTCACAATAAGCATTTAACTTAAATAATCATCATGACACAAAGGAGCAATCACACATGGAAAAATCTTTACAACTCGTCTTTAAAAACGCTGCAGGCAGCAGCAAAATCATCACCATCTCCAACCCCAAAGAAAACCTCACCAAAGCCGAAACCGACGCAGCCATGCAAAAAATCGTCGCAGCCAACGTTTTCAACACCATCGGCGGTGACCTGGTACAAGCTGTTGAAGCTCGTGTTGTCAATCGTAACGTCCAAGTTCTGGCGTAAAAAAACTAAGGAGTGATCCTCATGGAATTTGACAGACTTCTCTCCGCTGCTGCGGATTACGGTTTCCCCATGCTCGTCAGCTCGTATCTTCTGGTCCGTATGGAAGGCAGAATTGAAAAGCTGAGTGCCAATATCGACACCCTAACCCGTGTGCTGCAGGAAAGACTTGTGATGCAATTTCCATATGCACAGCAGTAAATAGTATATACAAGCAAAAATATACTAAGAACTAATCATATGGCACAGGGGCTGTCGTACACAAGGTACGGCAGCCCATCTTTATAGAAAACAAAAGCCCCCGGACATAAAAGTCTGAGGGTTTTCTTCATTATATAGAATGATTTATGGCAAGCATCCCCCGCAGGAGCGGAAGCAGACCGGCAAGCTGCCTATCCTAAAGCAAAACTAAAAGGCCATTAGTATAATAATAAGCAAAAAAAGTCCTGCGCAGCATCTTAAATGCACGCAGGACTATGAAACTTGCTATGAAATTTTCGGTTTACAGGTCTTCCCCATCTTGCTGAATCGCACCCTTAACCTTGTTCATGCGCTGCCATACATAGGCAACGGCAATAAGCGCAACACCGATACCGTCGGTAAATACGCCTGGGATAATCATGCAGATACCGCCAACGAGGAACAGAATACGCTGCGGAATGTTCAGCAGATTGTTGCAGAAGCCGATCATCGCCATGGAAGCACCCCACATACCGACAATCGCGGTGAAGGCGCTGTAGCAGATGGTGAACGGAGTTGCGTTGATCATCAGCAGCTCAGGTGCCAGCACGAAGATGTACGGAACGATGAACGCTGCAATCGCCAGCTTAGCAGCGATAACGCCGGTACGCATCGGGTTAGCACCGGCAATACCTGCGCCGGCATAAGCAGCCAAGGCAACAGGCGGTGTAACGTCAGCAACGATACCGAAGTAGAACGCGAACATATGCGCTGCCAGCACCGGTACATTCATCTGCACCAGAGCAGGTGCTGCAATGGTAGATGTAATTACATAGTTAGCAGTTGTCGGCACGCCCATGCCAAGAATCAGCGAAGTGATCATGGTGAAGAACATTGCCGGCAGCAGATTACCGCCTGCCAAATCTAGCAGAGCAGTGGCAATCTTCAGGCCTACGCCGGTTTTGGTAACAACGCCGATGATGATACCTGCGGTTGCACAGGCAATCAGTACGCCAAGCACGCCCTTGGAGCCGTCAATGAGGCCTTGGACGATTTGCTTGAAGCCGATGCGGGTGGATTTACGCAGGCAGGCGCAAACGATGGTCAGCACGATAGCTGCCAAAGCAGCACGCATAGGAGTATAACCGCTTACGAGCAGGTAAACGATAACGATTAACGGAATAGCCAGATGGCCTTTTTCGAGGAACAAAGTCTTGAACTTCGGCAGCTGGTCACGCGGAGTGCCCTTCAGGCCGAACTTTTTAGCTTCGTAGTGAACGCCCAGCCATACGCCGATGTAGTACAGCATTGCCGGGATAACGGCAGCCTTAACAACATCAAAGTACGGTACGCCTACAAACTCTGCCATCAGGAAGGCTGCAGCGCCCATTACAGGAGGCATCAGCTGACCGCCGGTAGAAGCAGCAGCCTCAACAGCGCCCGCAAAAGCCGGACGATAGCCAAGCTTTTTCATCATCGGGATGGTGAAAGCACCGGTGCCGGCAACGTTACCAACGGAGCTGCCGGAAACAGTACCCATGAGGCCGGAGGACAGTACGGCAACCTTCGCCGGTCCGCCTGCTGCCCAGCCTGCGATTGCGTTGGCAATATCAATGAAGAATTTGCCCAGGCCGGTGGTTTCCAGATATGCACCAAAGAGGATGAACAGATAAATAAAGGTAGAAGATACACCCATAGGCGTACCGAAAATACCCTCGGTAGTGAAGAACAGATGGTCAAACATTTCCTGCACGCCAACGCCGCGATGCGCCAGAATACCGGGAACGTAAGGGCCTAAGAAGGCATACAGCATGAAGCAGAAGGCAACGATAATCATCGGCCAGCCTACTACGCGGCGCGCTGCTTCAAATACCATAATCGTACCGATAAGGCCGACGATGAAGTCGGTTTCCGTGTTCATGCCGGCACGCAGCACCAGCTCCTGATAGTTGACAACCAGATACATGGCAGTGCCTGCGCTGAGCAGTGCCAGGAAGGCATCAAAGGGATGCATCTTGCTGCGGGACCAGGAATGTCTGCTGGGATACAGCAGGAAAATCAATAAAAAGCCGAAGGCTAAGTGAATAGCACGCTGCAGATGCGCATCCAGCACACCGAAGGTGGCTGTATATAATTGGAAAAGTGCAAACAGAATACAGATTGCGGAAATAATTTTACCCCACACACCTGTAAGCTCACGCTTGTCTGATTCCTTGTCAAATTTTTGCAATACCTCTTCCGCTGAAAGCTCTCTTACTTTCTTTTCTTTTTCAGACATGGGTATCAGCTCCTCTCATTTAATATAATAAAACCTAAAAGTACCGTTCCAGCCAGTACTGATATCGATACATGGCCTTCACCGTTACCGCAGTCCCCTGCCCGTACAGAGCAATCAGATCGTAGCTGTCGCCGCCGTGGACAATGTGCGGCATTGCCTGCTCGGATATACGCAGGGCAACCTCCTTATAGGGGCGGTTCATCTCCATATCAAACTTGCCGTCGGCAGTCTGCGTCAGCTTGCCGTCGGCAGCGGAATAAGGATAACCCCAGCCCAGCGAGGAAAAGCGGGTGTGCGTCATGGTCATGTTATTTGCGCCGTTAACCCTGAAATAATCATTCCAGGCAGTTTTTTCCACCGAATGCGTCAGGCTGATGTACCATTCATCACCTGCCGCTGTGGCAAAAGTAACAGCTCCCGAAGCTCCCTCAGGTATAATAGCCACCACCAGGCGCGTACTATACCACCCCAAAAGCATTAAAACAACGCTTATAATAATTACTAAATTCTTTACTGGGAAAAAAGACCGGCCACCGGCAAACGCCGGTTTCCGGTCTTTGAAGTTCGGCATCATTTAAAATCCTTATTTTTCGTTAAAGAATTTTTCAGCACCCGGGTTCAGCTTAATGGACATGCCGTCTTTAGCAGTATCTTTGCTGATAGCATTTGCTGCGGAGTGAGCGGATTTCATACGGTCAAGGTTGCCGTACAGAGCTTTAGCGATTGCATAAGCGGTGTCTGCATCCATTTTGTCGGTTACTGCCAGCATGCATTTTACTGCTACTGCGGAAACGTCAGCATCCTGCTTCGGATAAGTACCGGCTTTGATAACCAGCTTGGTGTAGAACGGATATTTTTTGATCAGAGAGTCAGCCTTGTCAGCATCAACCGGAACCAGTACAACGTCGTTCTGAGTTGCGATATCCTGAATAGCAGCGGTCGGATGGCCTGCGGTTACGAAGGCAGCATCAACGTTGCCGTCCTTCAGAGCACTTGCAGCTTCACCGAAGGACAGGTATTGAACCTTAATATCATCATATTTAATGCCATATGCTTCCATAATCTGGCGAGCGTTAGCTTCGGTACCGGAGCCTGCAGCACCTACAGCGATGCGTTTGCCTTTGAAATCAGCAACAGATTTGATACCGGATTTTTTCAGGGTTACAATCTGTACGGTTTCCGGATACAGAGTTGCAAGACCTTGCAGGCCGGCAACCTGTTTGCCTTTGAACATTTCAGTGCCGTTGGCAGCATAGTAAGCAATATCATTTTGAATAAAAGCAATTTCAACCTTGCCTTGGCTGAGCAGGTTTACGTTTGCTACGGAAGCGCCGGTAGATTGTGCAGAAGCATTGGTACCCGGAATATTTTTATTCAGGATATCAGCAAGAGCACCGCCTAACGGGAAGTAGGTACCGGAGGTACCGCCGGTAGCAATGTTAATGAATTTTTGAGCAGCAGGTTTTTTATCATCTTTCTTATCTCCACCGCCGCAGCCGGCAATCATAGTAGCCATAACCATGATACCAAGTAAAAAAGCCAAGAGTTTTTTCATAAGAGTTCCCCTCCTTTAATATACATATGTGCTAAGATAACAAAATTCACGCAGCAACATATTGTTATTCTTCTTATTCGTCAACATTGTGTAAATTCCTGCTAAAAAATCGACAGAAATGTCATGTATACAGAATACATTCAGCATAAAAATGCAGATTCCATGAAATATTCTTGCTATTTTTTGATTATTAATACAGCTTTTCTGCATAAATTGCTGTGGAATCATTTCATTATAGATTCATTTTGCTTATTTCCGTAATCTATGTTACAATAATAGCGTTATGTTTATTGCTTTTTTTGATAAAGCGAGAGTCATCAAAAACATCTTTTTAAGGAGTGAATAATATGAGTTCCGGAGCTTATTCTTTAAGACTCGCTCGTACCCTGTACGAAAATGTTTATCATGCTATGCTGTACAATGAAAACCAACAGCCTATCGGTGATCTGGAAATTATTCCGAACATCCCTCTCGACCGCAGCCAGGTTCCCGAGGATGCACCGGAAGTACCGGCTTATCTGCTGGTAATCGTAAAAGACGCTGATATCAACAAGGACAACCTGATTGATTTCGAAGAGCGTGCTTCCTATGCTCTGCTGAAACGCTTCTCCACCGAAGTTATCAACTTCCAGCACTGCAAATTCTACTATCCGTCCCCTGCCTTCATTTTTGAACAGCCGGACGCAGTAAACGGTGGCACTGAGCCAATGCCGCTGCAATAATTTAAACCGAAAAACTCCGCTCCCTGCTGCCTGTGCAGTAAGGAACGGAGTTTTTTTGTGTCCAAACTTTTGTGATTAAGCCTCCGCAGCTGCCTTGGCAACCGCTTCGGACATACTCTTGACGTATTCGTAAACATGCTCGGGAGAAGCCTCGCCGTATTGTGCCACGATTTTTTCAATCGCACTGCCTACAATAGCGCCGTCGCTGGCCTTAGCCATTTTATAAGCCTGCTCGGGAGCAGCGATACCGAAGCCTACAGCCACCGGTATATCGGTAGCCTTGCGCAACTCTGCCACAATGCCGTCGATATCGGTAGTGATATTGCTGCGCACGCCGGTAACGCCTAAGGAAGAAACTACATATACATAGCCTTGGGCAACAGCGGCGATTTTCTGGATGCGGTCCTTGGAGGTTGGCGCAATCAGCGGCACCAGAGCAACGTGATGCGGTTCGCTGAACGGACGCATCTCCTCGCGCTCCTCGTACGGTATATCCGGTATGATAACGCCGTCTACACCTGTTTCTTCGCAGCGGGTAAAGAATTTTTCCGCACCGTAGGCATAAATCGGATTAGCGTAGGTCAAAAATACCAGCGGTACCTGTGTTTCCTCGCGAAGCTCCGCTACGAGATCAAAAATTTTATCGGTAGTAGTGCCTGCAGCCAACGCACGCATATCCGCTTTTTGGATAACCTCGCCCTCAGCCACGGGGTCGGAGAAGGGAATGCCGAACTCAATTAAGCCTGCACCGCCCTTAATCATGGCTCTCACCAGCTCCTTGGTTGTAGCAAGATTGGGATCGCCAGCGGTCACAAAGCCGATAAATACCTTTTTCTTTTCGTCAAATGCCTTTTGTATTCTATTCATGTAAATCAACTCCCATATAACGTGCGATTGCGGCAACGTCCTTATCACCGCGGCCGGAAATATTTATAACCATAATCTTGTCCTTCGGCAGAGTCGGTGCCAGCTTCATAGCGTAGGCTACGGCATGCGCACTTTCGATTGCGGGGATAATGCCTTCTGTTTTGGAAAGATAGTTGAAGGCGTCAACTGCTTCCTTATCGGTAGCAGGAACGTATTCCGCACGGCCGATGTCGTGCAGATAAGCATGCTCGGGGCCGATGCCGGGGTAATCAAGACCGGCGGAGATGGAATAAACCGGAGCAATCTGGCCGTATTCATCCTGCAGGAAGTAGCTCTTCATGCCATGGAAGATACCCAGCTTGCCGTTTGCCATGGTTGCGGCGTTCTTGGGATTATCTACGCCCAGGCCTGCAGCCTCTACGCCAATTAAGCGCACGTCCTTGTCCTCGATGAAGTCATAGAACATACCCATAGCATTGGAGCCGCCGCCCACGCAAGCCACCAGCACATCAGGCAGGCGTCCTTCCTTTTCCAGCATCTGCGCTTTGATTTCCTCGCCGATAATCTTCTGGAAGTCGCGCACGATTTCCGGATACGGGTGCGGGCCCATAACGCTGCCCAGAACATAGTAGGTATCCTCAACGCGTTCGGTCCATACGCGCAGCGCTTCGTTTACTGCGTCCTTCAGGGTACCGGTGCCGCTGCTTACGGGCACAACCTTCGCACCCAGAAGCTCCATGCGGAACACGTTGAGCGCCTGACGCTCGCAGTCCTCCTTGCCCATGTAAACAACGCATTCCATGTTCATCAGCGCCGCTGCGGTAGCAGTCGCAACGCCGTGCTGACCTGCGCCTGTTTCGGCAATAACACGCTTTTTGCCCATCTTCTGCGCCAGCAGAATCTGTCCCAGAACGTTGTTGATTTTGTGGGCGCCGGTGTGGTTCAGATCCTCACGCTTCAGGTAAATCTTGCAGCCACCCAAATCCTTGGTCATCTTCTCTGCGTAATACAGGAGGGACGGTCTGTTGGCATATTCGCGGTACAAGCGCGCCAGCTCAGCCTTGAATTCGGGATCGTTTTTAAATTTTTCATATGCAGCCTCTAATTCCAGCACTGCGTTCATCAAAGTTTCCGGCATATATTGACCGCCGTGAATACCATATCTACCTTTTGTCATCGTTATCTCCCCTTACCTCCGCTATAAATGCGGCAATTTTTTCCGGGTCCTTCAACCCTTCTGTTTCTACGCCACCGCTTACATCTACGGCAAAGGCGTTACTGTTTTTCAATACATCTGCAACATTCGCCGCCTCAAGACCGCCTGCTATAAGATACGGCTTATTGATTTTTTCATCTGCCACCAGCGATAAATCAAAACGCTTACCGGTGCCGCCGTACTGCCCCTTGGTATAGGTATCAAAGAGCAGGTAATCGCAGGGATAGGCTTGCAGATTTTCAAAGGAGCCTGCGTCCTTCACGCGGACTGCTTTGATAATCGGCAGTTCCGTCTGCAGTCGCAGCCTTTCGCAGTAGGCCGCATCCTCGTCACCGTGCAGCTGGATGATGTCTATCGTCCTGCTTGCTGCCAGGCGTACAATCAAATCTATCTCGGCATTGACGAAAACGCCGACTGCCTTAATCTGCGGGTTAAGCATTGCCTTCAGCTGTGCTGCCTGCTGCTCCGTCACCTCGCGTTTGGTCTTGGCAAAAACGAAGCCTATATAATCGGGCAGCAGCTTGTTGACACACTCTATATCATGCGCACGCTTCAAGCCGCAGATTTTAACCTTTACCTTACGCATCACGCATCTCCTTCAGCATTGCCGCCGCATCCGCGCTGCGCATCAACGCTTCGCCCACCAGCACCGCCTGCACGCCTGCCTGCTTCAGCGCCTGCGTATCGGCTGCGCACTTGATACCGCTTTCCGCTACAAAAATCTTGCTTGCGGGAATCGCATCCCTCAGGCGCAGGCTGTTTACCGGGTTCACGCTGAAATCCTTGAGATTGCGGTTGTTCACGCCGATGATTTCCGCGCCCGCCGCCAGTGCCTGCTGCACCTCGCCTGCGGTGTGTGCCTCCACCAAAGCGCTCAGCCCCAGCTCCTGCGCCTGCGCCAGGTATTCACCCAGCTGCGCTGCACTCAGCAGGCTGCAGATGAGCAGTACCGCGTCGGCACCGATGCATTTGGCCTCGTAAACCTGGTACTCATCCAGCGTGAAATCCTTACGCAGAAGCGGCAGCTCCACTCTTTGGCGTACTGCCTGCAGGTAAGCATCGCTGCCCTGGAAGAACTGCGGCTCCGTCAGGCAGGAGATGGCTGCTGCGCCGCCTGCCTCGTACTCCGCAGCCTTGCGCAGGTAGATGTCCGTAAAATCGGGGGCAATAACGCCCTTCGAGGGGGATGCCTTCTTCAGCTCGGCGATTACACTCAGGCCGGGGGCAGCAAGCGCTGCCCTGAAATCCTTGCCTTGCGGTCTGCCCTCTGCCTCATCACGCACCGCGTAAAGGCTTTTGCGCGCTTTGAGCGCCCGCACACGCTCTTTGGTATATTCCGCAATCTCATCTAAAATCATAATCTAACCTCTTTAATCAGCTTATTTATTGCTCAGCTCAATCAGCTTTTCCAACGTCTGCAGCGCCTTGCCGCTGTCAATCAGCTCTGCCGCCAGCTTCACGCCATCCGCAAAGCTCTCGGCCTTGCCGCCGATATACAGGCTGGCGCCGGCATTCAGCAAAACTGCATTGCGTTTCGGCCCCTGCGCTCCCGCCAGAATGTCGCGCGTAATCTTAGCGTTTTCCTCAGGCAGACCGCCTACCAGATCAGCCTTGGTGCAGCGCTCCATGCCGAAGTTCTCAGGCTTGATCACGTAATTTTTCATCCAGGCGTCCTTGAACTCGCAAACGGTAGTCGGTGCGCTCAGCGAAATCTCATCAAGTCTGTCCTGACCGTAAACCACCATACCACGCTTAACTCCCAGGTTCATCAGTACCTGCGCCAGCGGCTGAACCAGATACTCGTCATACACACCCAAGAGCTGCATCTTCGGGCTGCCGGGGTTCGTCAGAGGTCCGAGGATGTTGAATACGGTGCGGATGCCCAGCTCCTTGCGGATAGGTCCTACATATTTCATCGAAGTGTGATACTTCTGTGCGAAGAAGAAGCACATGCCGACTTCCTTTAACAGCTCCACGCATTTTTCCGGGTCCTGCTGAATGTTTACGCCCAGCGCCTCCAGGCAATCCGCAGTGCCGCATTTGGAGGAAGCGGCGCGGTTGCCGTGCTTAGCAACCTTCATGCCGCCTGCCGCAGCAACCAGAGCGGAGGTTGTGGAAATGTTGAAGCTGTTGGAGCCGTCGCCGCCGGTACCGACGATTTCAAAGATATCCATGCCCGTTTCGCATTTCAGTGCATGGTCACGCATCGCAGTGGCGCAGCCGGCGATTTCATCGGTAGTTTCCGCCGTAGTGCTCTTGGTAGAAAGCGCTGCCAGAAAGGCTGCATTCTGCGTTGCACTTGTTTCACCGCTCATAATCTCGTTGATTACGTCATATGCTTCGTTATAGGTTAAATCCTCTTTGCCGACGATTTTTACAATTGCTTCTTTAATCATTTTTAATTCCTCCCATAGTTTAAAGCTTTAACATTCTACGAGAAAGCCTATCACAGATTTGTTATACAAAAAAGCCTGTCCTGAAGCTGCTTAGCTTTTCTAAGCAATTCCAAGGACAGGCTGTAAATACTTATACCTGCGGTACCACCTTATTTCGTCGCTATCGCGACGCGCTCTCGCAGAGTGCCATCACACTCCTCACCTTTAACGCCGGTGTTGCGTTGCCGAATACTCTCGCCGAAGCGATTTGACAGCACCCTCAACGGTCCATTTATCAGCCTGCATCTCTATCCGGCTCCCACCTGCCCGAACTCTCTGTAAGCGCATCTGCTGACTTGATCTCCGTCTCAACGGTTTGTGGTTTTTTTGAAGTTGTGCCTAGTTTACCACTGCGTATATCTTTCGTCAACACCTTTGTACAAAAACTTGCAGATTTTTTTATTTTGGGAAACTTTTGTAAAGCTGTTTACAGATTTGTAACAAAAAACGCTCTGCGTACTACCGTCAGTAATGCGCAGAGCGTTAAGCTTACCTGCTTCGAAGCCTGCTCCTTACTGCCGCACGCTGGTGCGCAGCTGAATGGCCTCCGCCAGATGCACCGCCTCAATGTTCTCGCTGCCCGCAAGGTCCGCAATCGTGCGTGCCACCTTAAGGATACGGTCATGGCTGCGGGCGCTGAGGTTGAGCATATTAAAGTAACGCTCCATAACATTCTGCGCCGCCGCGTCCAGCTGGCAATATTTAACAACCTCGCTCCGGCCCATCTGCGCATTGCAGTGCATCCCCAAGGCTTCCAAGCGCTCCTGCTGCAGCAGTCGCGCCTTCACCACGCGTTCGCGGATGGCAGCCGAAGATTCGCCCTTTTCCTTCGTTTTCAGCTCGCTGAACTCCACCCTGCTCAGGTTTATCTGCATATCGATTCTGTCCATCAGCGGACCGGAAATCTTACGTTTATAGCTGTCAATTTCCGATTGTTTACATGAACAGCGGTGCACCGAATCACCGAGGAACCCACAGGGGCAAGGATTTTGAGCAGCGCATAAAATAAACTTGCTCGGGAAGGTCATTGCCGCCCTGACGCGCGAAATACTCACCTCGCCATCCTCCAGCGGCTGACGCAGCATCTCCAGCGTAGAACGTTCAAACTCCGGCAGCTCGTCCAAAAAGAGTACGCCGTTGTGCGCCAGCGTCACCTCTCCCGGGCGTGGTGTACTGCCGCCGCCAAGCAAGGCGCTGCCGCTGATGCTGTGATGTGGACTGCGGAACGGACGCTCCAGCATGACACTGTCGGCCTGCGGCAAAAGTCCCACGATGCTGTAAATCTTAGTAACCTCCAGCGCCTCGGCCTCCGTCATCGGCGGCAAAATCGTCACCAAACGGCGTGCCAGCATCGTTTTCCCGCAGCCAGGAGAACCCACCATCAGGATACTGTGACCGCCGGCGGCAGCAATCTCCAACGCTCTGCGTGCTACAAGCTGGCCTTTGACGTCAGCAAAATCCACATGATAAATCCTGTTATTGTTCTGCAGAATATTTTCCTTCGGCAGCGGCGTCAGCGTGTTCTTCCCCTTCAGGTGCTCCACCAGCTCCTTTAAGGTTGCCACCGTATACACATCAATACCATGAATCAGCTTGCCCTCGGCAGCATTGGCCTGCGGAATATACACCTCCTGCGCCCCGCACTTCTTGGCATCCATAATCATGGAAAGCACGCCGGAAACCTTGCGGATTCTGCCGTCCAGCGACAGCTCGCCGATGAAAACCTTGTTCTCCAGCTTTTCCGGCTCCAGAATTCTGCCGCAGGTCATCAGGCCTATGGCAATCGGCAAGTCAAGGCCGCTGCCTTCCTTACGCAAATCTGCGGGCGCCAGATTGACCGTAATGCGCGTCATCGGGAAAGGATAATCGGAATTACGCAGCGCCGCCTTCACGCGCTCCTTGGACTCACGCACAGCCATCGCCGGCAGTCCCACAAGATCAAAGCTGGGCAAGCCGTTGCTCACGTCCACCTCAACCAAAATCTGTACACCATCAATACCACAAGTTGTTTCGCCAAGAATCTGTGCAAACATTATCAACACTCCGTTTCTTTTAAAAGCAGTGCGGCCAATGCCTGATGCTGATAGCCGCAGTGCTTTCAATGATAATTTCTACTACATCAAAGGAAAGCACCGGCGGCTGCTCCAGCAGACCTCTGCATTGGAGATAATATTCAGCGCAACGATGAATTTTTCTTTGCTTTGCCGGTGTCACGGCCTCTATCGGTCTGCCGAACCGGGTAGAAGCACGTGTCTTGACCTCTATGAAGCTGATACAGCCACTTTTTTCAACAATAAGATCAATCTCACCATAACGGTGACAGCGAAAGTTGCGGGCTAACAGTTTATAACCCATATTTTGCAGATAGCGGCAGGCAAAATCTTCGCCGTATTTCCCAAGACTACTCCTCGACGGGGTACTCATAGTTATCCGTCTGCGGAGCATAGAGGATATTTTCCTCAGCAGCCACCAGCGGCAGCTGCATGCTCTTCACAGGCTCAAAGCTGCGGCGGTGCCAGCGTGTGGCTCCCAGCTCGCTCACAGCCTGCATATGCGCGCCGCTGCCATAGCCCTTGTTATGCGCAAAGCCGTAGGCAGGATAAACAAGATCAAGGCGCTCCATGATGCGGTCACGGGTTACCTTCGCAATAATCGAAGCAGCGGCAATAGAAGCGCTCAGCGCATCACCGTGCACCACGGATTCAATCTTCATACCTGGAACCTTCACCGGCATAGCGTCAATCAGCGCTGCCTGCGGACGGCAGTGCAGGTTTTCCAGCACCTGCGCCATGCCCTGCTGTGTAGCGTAGTAAATATTCAGCTCATCAATATTGCTGACGCTGACGATGTTCACCTCGATATCCAGCGCCTTGGCCATAACCTCGTTATACAGCATATCGCGCTTAGCAGCGGAAAGCTGCTTGGAATCGTTCAGTCCGCTGATAAACACATCCTTGGGCAGAATAACGGCAGCGATAACCAGCGGTCCTGCCAAAGGTCCGCGTCCTGCCTCATCTACGCCGGCAATCAGCTCGCAGCCCTCGTCATACAGCTCGCGTTCCAATTTCAGCATCGCCGTGAAGCGCTCCTTCTCCGCCGCCGCCTTCTCCAGACGCTTGTTGTATGCTGCCAGCAGCTTCTGTACTCCCTTGCGCTCGTCTGCTGCCAATGTCGCCAGCTGCTCCGCCGTCGGTGCTCCTGCCAGCAGCTCCTTGATTTCGGTAATATTCATCTTCTGTATCCCCCTTAACATTTATTTTTGCATAAAGAAAAACCGCCCTGCGGCGGTTTTTATGGCACGACAAATCAAGGCTCGTCGATTGTAAACCGCCCTAAACGTCCTGCTCGGAAATCTCTGAGTACAAGCTGAACCACCTTATCGATGTCAAGCTGTCCACCAGACTTCAGACAACCTCTGGCAACGGCAATCTTCGCCATAACGGCGTTGACATCATCACCCTGCTCGAGGCTTACTGCATATTTATTTTGCAAATCCTGAGGATATTTGCGTATCAACAGATCAAGCAGCAGCTCTACGGCCTGCTCCCTGTCGAATACATCCTCCTTGATGGCACCGGTAACGGCAAGCGCAAAGCCCACCGACGGGTCATCAAACTTAGGCCAGAGTACACCCGGCGTATCCAAAAGCTCTAAGCCCTTGGCAATCGTTACCCACTGCTGTCCGCGTGTTACACCCGGCTTATCGGCAGCCATTACCTTGTTCTTGCCTACGAGGCGGTTAATCAGGGTAGACTTGCCGACGTTCGGAATACCTACAATCATAACGCGGACGGGACGGTTGCGCACGCCCTTCTTCAGCCATTTATCAATCACCGGCTTCGCAGCCAGCTGAACTGCACTGATAAGCTGCTTGACGCCCTTACCGGTAGCGCAGTCAATCTTGCACACAGGCAGACCGCTGTGCTTGATTTTTTCCAGCCACACATCAGTCTGAGCCTTGTCTGCCATATCAATCTTGTTCAGTGCGATAACCTTCGGCTTGCTGCCAAGGATATCCTGCAGCATGGGGTTGGTACTGGAGCGAGGAATACGCGCATCCAGCATCTCCACAACAACGTCAACCAGCTTAATCTGGCTTTCCATCATGCGCTTCGCCTTGGTCATATGACCGGGGAACCACTGAATCTTAAAATCCTCCAGCATCATTCGCCCATACCCGTATCAGCCTTCAGCACGCGCATCTTGTCCAGCGGCCAGAAAGCTACCAGCGCACGTCCCTTAACCAGCTTCAGCGGCACAAAGCCAACGTCGGCAAAACGGCTGTCCTCAGAGTTATTACGATTATCACCTAATACAAAGATGGTATCCTTGGGAACAACTACCTTGCGGTAATCGGAAATATTTTTGCCCTTCGGGTCATTATGGTAGATATAGGTTTCGTTCAGCTGCTTGCCGTTGACGAATACCTTGCCCTGCTGCATCTCCACAGTGTCACCGCCAACTGCGATAACGCGCTTGATAAAGTCACGGGTCTGGTCCTTGGGGAAGCGGAAAACTACGATTTCGCCCTTCTTCGGGTCGGTAACAAAGTAGCTCAGCTTATCAACGACAAGACGCTCATGGTTTACCAGAGTAGGATACATAGAGGAGCCTTCTACCATATAAGGCTCTACCAAAAAGGTGCGGATGCAGAATGCCAGTGCTACCGCAATAATAATCGAAACAAGCCAATCACTGGCAGAATCCTGCCAGGAGGTTTCACTTTTCTTGCTCAACTAATGAGCCTCCTCTCTATCGCCGGCACAGGCCGGATTTTTAACTACAATAATATAGATATATTGTAGCATAGATTGCAGCTTCAGTTATGACATAATTGTAAATTTGCTTTATTTTAAAGCATAAATGCTTCATAACGTAATAAAAGGGACCGTATTACTACAGTCCCTTTTACTATAAACAAAGATTGATTAGCGTTTTTCTCTGATACGAGCAGCTTTACCAGTCAGTTTGCGCAGATAATACAGTTTAGCACGGCGAACGATACCAACGCGTGCTACAACGATTTTCTCAATACGCGGGCTGTGAACCGGGAAAGTTCTTTCTACGCCAATGCCGTAAGAAATACGACGAACGGTGAAGTTTTCACGAACGCCGGAGCCACTGCGGGAAATTACAACGCCTTCAAACAGCTGAACGCGCTCGCGGGTACCCTCGACGATTTTGCAATAAACTTTAACGGTGTCGCCTGCTTTAAACTCAGGGATGTCGGAACGAAGTTGTTCTTGTTCCAGTACTTCAATAATGTTCATAGTTTCCTCCTAAATCATAGACGTTCATGTGCGAACTCCACAGCGGACCGTCCGTATTACACAACGTAAATTGTATCATAGACAACCAATTTATGCAAGAGAAAAGTGTATAATTTCTTGCATTTTTCTTTAATTTTTTTCCCACCAGGCCTCGCCTGCAAGCCTGTCCAGAATAATGGCTGCGGCACTGCGCACGCAAAGATGATTATAGTCACACGGGCCGTAAACAGGCTCCAGAATATAATCAAATTTGGCCATAGTTTCCGCCTCGATGCCAAAGCCTGTGCCGAACAAAAGCAGCACCGGTCTGTCACCCTCCTGCAGCTGCTTGCGCATAAAGCTGTAGGAAACGGTGTTGGGATAAATGCGTGCATCCGTAGTGACAACGTAAGGCTGCTTGCCTGTGCGCTCTGCTATCGTCTGCACCGCACTTGCGATATCAGGCTGCCACAGCACACGGCTCAGCGCGTCAGCACGGTCGGGGTTATACACCTTGCCATAGCCCTCCTGCCAGTAGGAAAGTATCTTGTCGATAATCTGCTTCTGGACCTCCAGCGGATGGATGATGTAATAGCCCTGCACGTTATAAGTGCGGCAGGTACGCGATATATCGTGGATATCAAAGTTAGTCACCGCGCCGGCGATAACGTTCATGCGCTTGTTGTAGATAGGATAATGGACCAGGCCAACATATAAATCAGCCATTCGCCTCATCCTCCTTCACCTCGGCGCTTGCGCGTTTTTCCTGCTCGGCAGCGATTTCGGCACGCAGCTCCTCATAGAAGCGGCGCTCCGATTTTTTCATTTTATAGGGCAAGCGGCCTGTCAAAAGCTCCTTCTGCTCCGCACTCAAAAGGTCGGGACGCAGAGCAAGCGTTGCTTTGAGCGACTGCTTCAGGCGCCAGCTGTTAATCAGCGCATGGTTGCCGCTGCGCAGCACCTCAGGCACCTCCATGCCCTCAAAGTTCACCGGACGGGTGTACTGCGGGTATTCCAGAAGACCGGTGCTGAAGGAATCCTCCTCCGCACTTTCAATCTTACCCAGTACGCCAGGAATAAAGCGGGAAATTGCATCCATCACAATAATGGCAGGCATTTCGCCGCCGGTGAGCACATAATCGCCGATAGACAGCTTTTCATCAACCCAATAGAAGATGCGCTCGTCAAAGCCCTCGTAATGACCGCAGACGAAGATGAAATCCTGGCCGCTGTGGGCATATTCCTCGACGATGCTCTGCTTCAGCGTGCGTCCTCCCGGACACATGGCAATAACGCGGGCATTCGGCAGCTGCTCCTTCGCCTTGCGGATAGCAGCCACCATAGGCTCGGGCTTCAGCACCATGCCTGCACCGCCGCCGAAGGGAGAATCATCCACCGTGCGATGCACGTCATGCGTAAAATCGCGCGGATTGATGCAGCTCACCTCAATCAGGCCCTTGGAGGCAGCGCGCTGCAGAATACTGTGGCTTGCAGCCTGCTCAATCTGTTCGGGAAATAAGGTTACAAATAAAAACTTCATTCTGCCTCAACCCACTCAGGCAGCTCCACGACAATGCGCTTTTCTGCCAGATTGATTTCCTTGACATATTTCTTCAGTGCCGGCAGCAGGTAATCCTTCTGACCGGGGACAGCGATAACATAAACATCGTTGCTGCCTGTGCTCAGTGCGTCCTTAAAGGTACCGATTTGCTCGCCCTGCTCGTCATAAACAGGCAGGCCGATGAGGTCGGCAACGTAAAAGCGTCCTTCCTCCAGCTCCGGCAGGTCCTCAGCGTTAATGCTTACCTCCATACCGCGCAGCAGCTCGGACTCGTTCATGCTTTTGATTTCGGCAGTAGTCACCAGCACCATTCTTTTATGAAAGCGTGCTGCTTTCACGGTCAGCTTGCGACCGTCCGGCAGCAGCAGATAATCCAGGTCTAAAAATTGTTCCGGCTTATCGGTTAACGGCAATATACGAATATCGCCCCGCACACCGTGCGGAGCGACAATTTTGCCAATAACTATTTGGTTTTCCATGGATTATTCGCGGAAAGCGATAACCTTACCGTCTTCAGTAAGGATTTCTGCGCCCATCAGGGTATCAATATTGGTGCCTACGGTAATTTCTACAGTACGCTCCAGGGTACCATGACCAATTTCAGCGCCCAGCTCCAGAGCTTCCGCTCTTTTCAGCTTAGCCTCTGCTTCTTGTTTGGCAGCAGTACGCTTATTTCTTTCGATGTCAATTTGTTCGCGCAAAGCCGGAAGCACGCTCAAATCGCTGGCAGCCTGATGCAATGCTTTTTTAGCCTGGAACTCGAATTGCTCCAGATCAAGCTCCATATTCTTTATGGTATTTTGGAGATCTCCAACAATTTTCAACTTTAAATCTTCAGTAACTTTTGCTTTAACAGCGACGGGAACCCTAACGATCATTTTATCCATAGCGATATACCATCCTCAATCAAATAATTTCGACAATGACTTTCACATTCTCACGGGTTGCTACTGCTTTCATAACAGTTCTGATAGCTTTTGCGATACGGCCCTGTTTTCCAATAACCTTACCCATATCTTCAGAAGCAACATGGAGGCGAAGCACCGTTGTTGTACCGGTTGTCTCCTCCTCCACTACTACTGCAGAGGGATCATTTACAAGAGATTTGGCCATAACTTCTACCAATTCCTTCATGTAGATCACGCCCCCCTCAAATTATTTTGCTGCTTTAGCTTCAGCAAATTTTTTCATGATACCATCCTTGCTGAACAGGTTTTTAACGGTATCGGTCGGTTGAGCGCCTTTGTTCATCCAGTCGATAGCTTTCTCAGCATCGATTTTTACGCTAGCCGGTTGAACGGTGGAATCGTAGTAACCGATAGATTCGATGAAACGACCATCACGAGGAGAACGAGCGTCTGCAACAACAATACGATAGAAAGGAGCTTTTTTAGCGCCCATACGTTTTAAACGGATTTTAACTGCCATGTTGATTTTCACCTCCTTAAATTAATATCTCACAACATGGAACTTTCTTTATTATCTGCCAAACGGCAGCTTGAAGCCGCCTTTGGAAGCAAACTTTGCCATACCCTGCATACGCTTCATCATCTTCTTGCTTTCTTCGAAGTTCTTCAGAAGCTTATTGACATCCTGTACACGCATGCCGCAGCCTGCAGCAATACGTTTACGACGGCTGCCGTTGATGATTTCGGGTTTTTGTCTTTCCTTCTTGGTCATGGAGCGGATGATTGCTTCGATGCGGTCGAATTCCTTTTCGTCCACATTAGCTTCCTTCAGCTTCTGGCTGATGCCGCCCATGCCGGGGATTAAGCCTAAGATGGTTTCCAGAGAACCCAGCTTTTTAACCTGCTGCATCTGGTCCAGGAACTGCTCTAAGGTAAATTCATCCTTACGCAGCTTTTTCTCCATCTCCAGTGCCTTAGCGAGGTCTGTTGTAGACTGAATTTTTTCTACCAGAGTCAGGATATCGCCCATGCCCAGAATACGGGAAGCCATACGATCCGGATGGAAGGGCTCCAGAGCATCCAGCTTTTCGCCCAAACCGATCAGCTTAACCGGCTTGCCGGTAACAGCCTTTACGGAAAGCACCGCACCACCGCGGGCATCACCATCAAGCTTGGTAACAATCAGGCCGTCAATGCCCAATTCCTTGTCAAAGCTCTCGGCAACGGTTACTGCATCCTGACCGGTCATAGCATCTACAACCAGCAGAATTTCCTGAGGATGAACAGCGCCTTTAATGTTGCGCAGCTCCTCCATCAGCTCTTCATTTATATGTAAGCGGCCTGCGGTATCGATGATTACCGTATCGCATGCCAGGCTATGTGCTTTTTCCATGGCCTTTTGGGCAATTTCTACAGGAGAAACCTTGTCGCCCAGAGTAAATACCGGCACATTCAGCTGCTCGCCCAAAACCTGTAGCTGAGTAATAGCAGCAGGACGGTAAACGTCGCCTGCAACCAGCAACGGTTTTTTGTGCTTGCGCTTCAGGTAGTTAGCCAGCTTACCGGCGGTAGTGGTTTTACCTGCGCCCTGCAGACCAACCAGCATGATAACTGTCGGCGGTTTGGGAGCAACAGTGAGCTTGCTTTGGGTACCGCCCAAAAGCTCAATCAGCTCTTCGTTAACAATCTTGATAATCTGCTGATGCGGATTCAGGCCTTCGCCGATCGCTTCACCAACAGCGCGCTCTTTAACCTTGGCTACAAAGTCCTTAACAACCTTGAAGTTAACGTCGGCCTCTAAAAGCGCCATACGCACTTCGCGCATAGGAGCCTTTAAATCTTCCTCAGTCAGCTTGCCGTTGCCGCGGAACATCTTTAATGCATTTTGTAATCTTTCAGATAAACTTTCAAATGCCATTCTATCTACCTACCTTCACTGCAAAGCTCTTTCAGCATTTGCACGGCCTCGTCTTTTTTTGCCTCATCCGGAGTTTCCAGCAAATCAATTGCCTGCTGCAGCTTAGCATGCAGCTCCTCCTCGCGGCTTAGCACCTTCAGTGATGCTTCATAACGTTCTAGCAGCTGCTCAACACGCTTGAGCAGGTCGTGGACAGCCTGACGCGAAACGCCCAGCTCCTCCGAAATCTCACTCAGAGACAAGTCGTCATAGAAATACAGTCCCAGGCATTGCTTCTGCTTAGCTGTCAGAAGACCGCCGTAAATATCAAAGAGCCTGCCTAAGCGCATACGCTGCGCAAAAATTTCTTCTGCTGACATATTTATCCCTCTCGAAATTTAGTCGACTATGTAAGTATAAAGCATAAAGCGATGCTTGTCAAGTATTTTTACTTGTCACCTTTAAAAATTTTTCTAAGCCTCTTTTTCGTTCTTCAGCCACTTCCAGATCAGCGGCGCTGCATAGCTTCCCATCGCCTCATACGTCTGGGACTTAGGATGAATGCCGTCAACGTAGGCCTTGAAGCGTGCCCCGGCGTCCATGCCGATGGCAGGCTGCAAATCGAGCAGGAAGGCCTTGCCGCCGCAGATATGCTCTGCCTCCTGCCGCAGGTTCAGCAACTGACGGTTGAGCGCCTGCTCCGTACTGATGAACGGCAGCACTACGCACAGGCTGTACTGCTTTTCCTCGCACCACTCCAGCACACGCTTGTAATCGCGGCTGATATCCTCAATGCGGCGTCCCTGCAGAATGTCGTTGGCCCCGCCAAGGAAGATAACGTGCTGCACATATTCCGGCAGCGCGTACTGGCGCATGCGGTAGATGATATCATCGCAGCAGTCACCGCAGACGCCGTAGTTAAGCATTTTAATCTGCGTCAGCTTTTCCACCTGAGCGGTCCAGGAATAGCGTGGGCCGAAGGGAAAGCCCTGCACCAGAGAATCGCCGTAACAGGCAACGTATTTCATGATAATCGCTCCTCACGTTGGTTTTTCTACATATTATTATAGCATAGATGGCGGAGGAAGAGTAAAGGCGTTCTACAGTAGAAGTTAATGTGTTTATACTTGCCTAATATCGAAAATCACACTTCTGGATTAACATTTTTCCATTGGCTCATTGTATAATGAAATTGCACACCTGAAAAATTGAATAAAAAATAGTCCATTGTGATACCTTTGTGTTAAGATTAAGTTGCTACACAAAAACT